>UMEP01001431.1_pt1 | contig 34725 bp, 28 predicted proteins | sample 1964771 | NCBI WGS metagenome assembly UMEP01 (sample SAMEA4836022, study PRJEB28245) | human gut metagenome | biome: gut microbiome; material: fecal sample | place: Denmark | collected 2008 | reverse complement strand
TGCTTGGCCAAAAGGGTCAAAGTCGCGTGGCTTTTCCAGATAACAATAACCAAAAATAAAGTGAATGGCATCGGTAAAAGTGAAATTCCGTCCTTCCGCCACAGACGGCAGGGAGGGCTGCATACACTATCAGGTGATACACAACCGCACGGTCCACCTAATTATGGATAAAACATATGATATTAAAGAAAGAAAAACTCATGTGGGATAACAGTATTTGTTATTATATTCACTTACTTTGGATATTAGAATCGAGGTTGAATTCAACTAAAAATACCAATAATAACTTCTTCTGTATCAAGAAGATTTTGTATATTTGCAATCAAACTGTTTATTTACGCATATTTGCAATTTACTATCCATCTCATAAATCAAAGAATGATGAAACTAATAGAAAGAATTTGTGATTTTTTCAGTCAGCTTTTGCATTCCATTCGTGCTTCCAAGAAGTGTCAGCCAACAGTAAATCCACCTGACAATGGTAATGGCGCACACGTTGGGGATGGCGGAAATAGTACTTTTTCAAATGCAAATGGGCATCCGTCTGGAAACGATGGATCTACTGATCAGCATACACAAGGAATCACGCCCAACCCCATCGAAGACGGCCAGTCCGACAAAAATCCACAGTCAACGATTCCAAAAACTTATACTGTACAAACTATTCCATTTTTAACTTCAAAATTAAATTTGGATTACGAGGCTACCTACAAAGTCCCGTATTCTATTCTTGATTCAGTTGATACCCAATTCCCCATTATCCGTGCCCCAAAGAGTGGATGCGAAATAAAGTTACCTGTGGTTGGTCGTAGTGGCAAAAGAGGAGTTTGTGAAGAACACCTATGTAAGATGATAAGAGATTTGAAGCTGCATGATTTTTACGATGACATTTCATTGTTTATAGGGAATTATTCTAAACCATACGAACCTGATATAGCTTATATAGATGTTCAAAAAGGAATATTCATCGACATAGAAATAGACGAACCTTATTCCGGTTCGGAACGACTACCTATACACTATAAAACGAAAGGTGGGACAAAAGATGACAGACGTAACGACTGTTTTACAGAACGTGGTTGGACCGTATTACGTTTTTCTGAGAAACAAGTGCATGAACAACCGAAATCTTGTTTAAAACGAGTTTATCAACTATTGAGTGAAATGGATGGGTCAATAACGATGCCTCAGTGTATTGCAACAGAGGCGGACATTTTTTCTAATGATATGTGGACTAAAGAACAAGCAGAAAGAATGGAGCAGAATAAGGAACGTGAAAAAATGCTTGGTATAGACAAGTTCATTCAAACAGTAGAAGGGGCTCATACTCCTTTAAAGGATTATTCTAAAGGAAAAGAATTAGAAGATAATATTGCCCGACGCAAAAAAGGAATAAGGTCAATAACTGATATAAATTCAACCTATGCTCCACCGCAATTGACAAATGTTCACATTTCTAATTCAGACGAGCAAAGGCGTAGGGAAGCCGAGCGATATGAGCATCCACAACAGATAAGCACCCAAACAAAGCCCAAATCAACACCATCAAGCAGAGGATATGCCTAAATCAATATGCAATTTCACATATGAGGACAAGGATTTCTACAACAACTATTGTTCAAACCTTGACGATTTCACTTTGTTGGAATACTTCGAGGACAAAGACAATGAAAACGAATTTGTAGGAAAGATTGCCCCTAACAATACCAACTATAATATTGAAATAGAGGTACGCATTCCATATACTTTTCCACACAATAAGTTGTTGTTCGTAACATGGAGTCTCTCAGGTTATCCCCATCTCATTCCTTTTGACAGGAATGATTCCTTAAAAGGTAATTGGTTCTGCCTAAATTCGGCTTTTGCAGAAACGCCTAAAGCTCAACTTGATGAAGAATTTTCCAGACTTAGGGGGTGGCTTCATAAAAATTTGAAGGAAGGTTTGCCGCGTCATATAAACGACCGAAACACTCAAGCTGCACTGCAAATTTTTAATGCCTACGAGGGATACAATCCTGATGAAATCAATGAGTTGGCAGAAAAAAGCCAACTTACGTTTGTGGGTGATTTTGCTAAGCATAGCGAGAATTTCAAGGAAACATCAGGCTATTTAAATGTTGTGAGATATCCAAACGACAAATTCACTGTTTTCCAAGATAAGGAAGGAACGAATGAAAAATTACCATACATACTTGTAACACATATACCTGAACATAGTGACTGTTTTGCCTCATGGGCAGATGAGTTTAAGTGGGATGAGAAACTTTGCAAGACTTTGCTTCCCGACTTTCGCTTTAGAGAAGTAAGTGAAGTAGCGTTAAGACCATTGCAAAAAGAGGGAGAAAATAAAAAAAGTTTTTTTATTCGCCAATTCTGTGGGGTTTCTGATGAAGAAGCTGAAGCAGACCAACGATTCCTTACTGCGAAGCTATCTACAATGACTATGCCTAGAATGCATAAAGAAGCCTTACAAAAAGAGATAGATAGCATAGTGGAATCAAATAGAAGAATGCGTGAAGCTGCCAATAGGCCAATTGGAGATGTCGATGAAATAGAAGAGCCAGACCCACAAGAACTTTATAATAACCCTGTTTCTAAACTGCACTATTTTACAATCGGCATTGTCTGTGATGGTGGCATAAAATGGCTTCTTGCTACTGCAAATCTTTATAATCGGAAATGCTCAGAGTTTCACTATAACATTGAAAGATACAGATGCGATCTAAAAGAGGTAATCGATATCAAGCTGTGGTTTTCGTATTCTAATACAATAGGACGAAAAGAGTATTTTGGTCGAGGCGAATTAAACAGTTCGTTAGCTGACAAGAGAATTGCGATTATAGGGCTTGGTGCGATTGGTTCGCCTATGGCAGAAGCTTTGGCCAGAGGGGGAGTTCGGCAACTGACACTTTGGGATGGAGATATTGTAGAGGCAGGTAACATCTGCCGTTCCATATATGACAATGCAGACATCGGCAACGCCAAAGCACAGGCACTCGCTGCACATATCAAACGTATTTCTCCATTCTGCGATGTCAGACCCAAAGGTTGCTGGTATCAACCAGATTATACATGTGTTTGCCGTTATCTTTGGGGAGATTTTTATGGAAACATCAATTATGATTCTCAGAAAAAATTTCTTGAGGCGTTGCATGAGTATGACTTAATCATAGATTGCACGGCCAGTAATGAGCTTTTGCATTTCCTGAGTTATGCCGCAAATGATGTTTCACTAATGAGTTTGTGCATCACAAACAGGGCGACACATCTACTTTGCTTTTCTAATCATGACGGAAATCCATTCGAGTTAAGAAAGCATTTCCTTGCTTCCATAGAGCAGGATACGGAAAACTTCTATGTGGAGGGCACTGGTTGTTATTCTCCGACCTTTTTAGCAACAAGTTGCGACGTACAATCACTTGTCAACCTATGCACACGTTCTATTCATAGGCAAATGCGGGAGAGGGGTTATGTGCTTTCAGCAATATGGCATTACAATGATGACAATATCATTGCGGACTCTCTGCATTGCTACCAACTTGAAGGAAGTCCAATAACAATGGTCGTATCAGAAAGTACTATTAACAAAATGAGACAACTTCCTATGGCACATAACGGTAATATGGGTTATCTTCTTGGTGGCTATAATACGGATAGAAATGCTATCTTCATTACATCGGTTATAAGTCAAGATAGTTCAAACGAAGTAATGGAGAAAACGCGTCAGCTTTCCAACGGAATAATTGACTATGTTGGCAATGTTTGCGCAGCCTCGTATAACGACAATCAGCCATTGGAATCTTCAAAAATGCAAATTGTTGAAATTGCAAATAATACGGACGTAGACACGAACAATCCAATTGTAGCTACAGTAAGGAGCGATGGGCAAATAGAATTTCGATTGTACATAAATGAAAAATTTTTATCGTTTAATCCGATGAATAATGGAACTAATGGAAAAAGATAATATACTCGCCACCGTAAAAGCCATCAATGAAGCCTGTGACGCTCTTTCTGAACTGTCAAATGACGAATTAAGAAATAGGTTTCAAGACATTCGCAACAGCGTAGCAGAACAAGGCGTTACCCTTGACAGCGTTTTGGTAGATGTGTTTGCCATAGTTAAAGAAACTATGAAACGATTTGCCAAAAACAGATATTTAAGTGTTGAAGCTTCTCCTACTGAAAAGTCATGTGAAAACAGACAAGATTTCGTAAATATCTGTAATAATGGCAAAGCTATATATGGGAATCATTGGAGTGTACTTGGTGAAAAATTCACTTGGAACATGATACCTTACGATGAGCAGTTGCAAGGAGGAATTGAAATCCACAATGGTCGAATAATACAGATGGCGACTGGAGAAGGCAAGACTTTGGTTGTTATAGCACCAGCGGTGCTAAACGCAATAAGCGGCAAGGGAGTGCATATAATGACAGTCAACGAATATCTTTCTAAAAGGGATTTTGAGATTACTCGACCTATATATTCTTTTCTCGGACTTTCAGTCGGATGCATCGAGGACAAGGCGCATTGTAGTTTGCAACGTAAGGAAGCCTATGCTTGCGACATTACTTTCGGAACAACATCAGGCTTCGTTTTCGACTATCTTTATGACCACACAACCTTAGATGTTTCAAAGTGTGTACAAGATAAATTCGGCTTTGCCATTGTAGATGAAGCTGATTCAGTGATGATTGACGGGGCTGAAACACCACACATTTTGTCAGGAAATATATATTTCACTCTGAAAAATGGGAAAAGCCTATATGAAAAATTCCTGCCAAATGTAAAAAAGTTAGTGGAGCAAGCAGGTATGGGATTATACTCAATTGACAAGCTTCGGAAGAAGGCTACATTGACAGAAAAAGGAAAGTCTTGGCTCGCTAATGATTGTGGAGACCCGACAATTTTTGATGATGAGTTTTACGACAATGAGATAAAACGTATAGAAAAAGATGCCGCGCTCACAAAAGCTCAAAGAGAAGGCTTTGTTTTAGCAGAAAAGAACTCACGGCTGGAACAACTTAAACTTCAAAACGTGTTATGCCAATTATTGACTGCCCTTATTGTGTATGAAAGGGATGTGGACTACATTGTGTCAGACAAGAGGATTATTATAGTTGACCAAAATACAGGTCGTCTAAAACCCACCCATGTATGGGAGTTTGGCTTGCATGAAGCAGTCATGGCAAAAGAGTACATCTCGCCTAACGCAAGTATAGACAATATCAGCGGTACTATTACTGTAAAAAATTATCTGCAGCTCTACGAAAAACTTTCGGGAATGACAGGTACTGCCATTGCTGCAATAGACGAATGGCGTGATGTGTATGGCCTTGAAGTAGCTGTTATTCCTACTCATAAACCTGCAATCCGTAAAGACTACCCACTTCGAGCATTTGCCACAAGTGACCAAGCTCTTTTTGCCATGTCGCAAGAAGTGGCAAAATTGCATGAAGAACAACGACCTGTTCTTGTTGGCATAAACTCCATTAGACAATCTGAAAAGATACAGTCCTATTTTGAAAGCAAAGGATTGAAGCCGCAATTGTTGAATGCAAAAACACTCGGACAGGAAGCCTCTATCATAGCCCATGCGGGGGAACTTGGATGCATTACCGTGGCAACAAATGTGGTTGGACGTGGAACAGACATCAAGCCAAGCGATGAATCACTGAATGCAGGCGGTTTAGCTGTCATCGGATGGGGTATAGCGCATTCAAGACGTATTGACGAGCAACTCATTGGACGTTCAGGACGACAAGGAAATCCTGGCTCATCACAATTTTATGTGTCGTGCGAAGATGAAATAATAGGGTTCTTATCTCCATATGATAAAAAATCATTGGAAGATTTGAAACAACATAATGCTTCAGAACGTGGGGAATTTACAGATGAGCGTGTTGTAAATTTATTCTTGTTAGCCCAACACAACAAGGAGGAAGAGGACAAAAAAGAACGTGCAGAGGCAACTAAGCGAGATGATATCATTAACCCTTTCCGTAGGCTTTTGTATGATTTACGTATGCAGCTTCTTCGGCAAGACAATCAAGCCATTGAATCTGGTTATAAACTTTTCGACTTGTGGGAAAATGTTGATTTTAAGTCTGAATATGAAAGTCATAGAAAGAAGATAGTCGAAAAGGCTCTCCCTATAGTTAAAAGAGCATTGAACAATATATGGAGTGTTGAAGCTTTTGTCCCAATACCCTTGATGACAGATGGAAAGACATTTTCCATAACGTGCGACTTCAGAAAAGCCATAGCAACAAATGGTACATCCATCATAAACGAAATTGAAAGACAATCTTTGCTTACGGCAATAGACAAGTTGTGGATTGGCTTCATTAACGAAATTAACAGTCCTCTGCTACCCCAAAATGAATATGAATTGATTTATCAGAAAGTGTTTGCTTCTGCAAAGGAAGACTTGAGGCACACTTTACTTACTGTTACATTACCCATCAACGATGAAGATGAAGATAATCTTACCACCTTAATGAGTCGTAGCCATTTCCATTTTCCAGACACGGCCTGTGACACGGTCGGTTTTGAAGAACTTTGTCCTTGTGGAAGCGGCAAGCCATATTGGCAATGCCATGGACGTTTTGTAGTGAAAGAATCTAACATCTTTAGCCTATCGTAATATTCCTCAAGAAAAAAATAGAAAATCATGAAATACATTTACTCTATCTGAAATAAAAAATTATTATCTTTGCATTAGTTGATTGAATTATTGGGAATAAGCAGAATGGTGAACTTCAAAGGTTTCTAAACCATTACCTATTCTCGTTTTGGTTGATAGTAACATTCTGATTCACAGTTACATTTTGTCTAGTGCAACACCGGTGAAACAGGAAAATACAAAGACGTCGCGCACCCGTTGCAGGCGTTCCACTTCAATCTCCTTGTCCATAATGCTCTGGAGTTCGTCCATCGTCAGAAAGCCTTTGTCCACCTGAACGAAGGTGATGGGCTGCGTGAATGGGTTGAACTGGATAAGACCGGCGTTCCTTGCGCGGGTAACGGCTTTCTTGAACAGTTGCATCATCTTCGAGGTGGCGTTGTGGCCGACCTTCTTGTCCACACGCAGGAAGTTGCGGAAGCCGTTGATAAATTCCTCGTTGATTTCCGTCAATGGAATGTCTTTATACTTTTCTTTCCTGAACCTGAACTGAATGTATTCTTCCATACGGCGGTATGTCAGGTCGTATTTCTTGTAGGTGTTCTGTGAGAGCGACGTGCCCACTTCCTTCCGCTTTTCCTCGTTCATTTTCTTGAACACGGTCAGCAACGTGTTGGCTTTCGTTTCAATGCCCAGATAGATGTTCTTCAGCTTCAGCGGTGAAGGGTAGCGGTTGTTTTCGATTTCCTTTTCGTAGATGCGGGTAATGTCGGTCTTGATTTTCTCTATCTGCGTGCGCAAATACACCGCCGTCGCACTACGACCGACTACGCCACCGTCCTTCCACATCTTCTTATCCACCATTAACTGTGAGTTGAACTGTACCTGTTCGCTGTCAATGGTGATGCGAACCATGATAGGATATTGCTTGTCCTTTCCTTGTTCCCTTTTCCTTGCGTAACAAAGTACGCTGAATGTGTTCCGTTTCATGCGCTTTTAAGTTTTTTGTTGCAAAAATACTGTTTGACAATCACTTGACGCAATCCACAGGCGGACACTTGGCGGCTATGAAACAGACATTTGAGGGTCATTGTCGTGTATCCTCATGAAATGAATCGTAAACGTGCCGGTTGTTTCCTTTTTCTGCTCAGGATTTTAGGTTACGGCGTGTCGATAAAATTGAACGTAAACAACGACAAATCAACGACATATCTACGAAGTCGTAACCAAAACTCCCGTTTTTTTCTTGGTTACGATTTGGTTACTCGATTTGTCCAATTTTCGACTTCCAACGGGGTATTCATCTGTCGTGGTATAACAAAAAAATATCCCCAAAGTTACTGACTTTGAGGATATTGTCTTCGACTTTCTTATTTCAGTCTTTTTTCGTAAGCGGTGCGTACGGGACTCGAACCCGTGACCCCATGCGTGACAGGCATGTATTCTAACCAGCTGAACTAACGCACCTGATGATCTGTCTTTTCTTTGTGGCGCTTTCTCTCTCAAAAGCGGTGCAAAGATATGTACTAATTTTTAATTGTCCAAATGTCTGCCCCGTTATTTTATCAGAAACTTGCAAAAGACGGAGATGTCCTCGAACTTGTTTCGGAAAAGATGCCATTGCGGCAGGACGGCGATTTCTTCATAACCTTGCTTGGCAAACAAGAGCTTGCTGTCGGGATTGTTGTCGTGCGAGATGTGGGCGTAGAGCATGCGGATGTGGAGCACGTGGCGGGCATAGGTTTCGATGGTTTGCAGGGCGGCTTGGGCATACCCATGTCCGCGAGCTTTTTCCAAGAGGGCAATGCCGACTTCGGCTCGCAAATTGTACGGGTCGAAATTGAACAAGTCTATCAGTCCGACAGCCTTTCCCTCCGTCGTGCAGATGACAAGGCGGAGCTCGCCGCTCTGATAAATGTCTTGCGGCTGCATGGCTATGTGTTGTTTAAGCGCGTAGCGTGAGTAGGGCGCTGTGGTTGACCCCACAGACCAGTTGTTCCGGTTGTTCTCTATTGAGTAGAGCAGGTCGAGGTCTTCTGGTTCAAGTGCCCGAAGGGATATCTGTTCGTGTTGTAGGATCATATTGAGTAGGTCATGGATTCAGTGATAAACAGGTCGCTTTCTGGCAAGAAAAAACCCATTTTCAAGTCGGCGCGAGTGTTTTGTGCGAAGATGCGGAAAATGTCGTCGTAGCTGAATGCCGTGGTGTCATAGATGACATACTGGTAGCTTTTTTGTGCTGACGGAATTTGCAGGTAATCTAGCGGGGCACTTTGTCTGTCTGCGTGTATGTAGTCCATGTCAAACATCCATTGTTCGTTGAGTTGCCGAGCCCGCGTGATGTGTTCTGCTTTTCCCACGAAGAGGATTTTGATATCCGGCTCTTTTTTCCCGATAGTCAGCATGCCGCGTACCTTTTCGACTGACTGTTGGACGAGGGCGATGAAGGCCCGGGTATAGATGGCTGTGCGGATGGGGATGGAAAGCCAGAAACTGTAGTGCTGATAATGCTTGTTGAAGAAAATCAGCATGGCCTGATAGAATACGTGGACGTAACGGAAGGAACTTTTCAGCGTGCTTTCTCCTTTGTAGTGCAGAATGGGAGTGGGCAGGTAATAGTTCTTGCAGCCGTTTTTGAGCAGGCGATAAGAAAGGTCAATGTCTTCGCCATACATGAAAAAGTCCTCGTCGAATGCTTTCCCGCCCTGAATCTTTTTGCGTGGTATCATCATGAATGCTCCTGACACAACCTCAATTTCGTTGGGTACGCTGTCGTCGAGGTATCTCATGTAGTAACGTCCGAAGAGGCGTGATTTCGGGAAAAGGTGACAGAGACCGCACATCTTGCAGAACGCGGTCCAAGGAGAAGGGAAGCCCCGGCGCGACTCATAGGCAAAACTGCCGTCGGCTTTCAGCATCCTTACGCCGAGTGCACCCATGTCTGGGTGGGCGTCTGCAAAAGACAGACAGTCAGTGAGTGTATGTGAGGTTAGGACAGTGTCGGGATTGAGGAATAGCAGGTATCGTCCCGTAGCTACACGGACGGCTTGGTTGTTTGCGCGGCCAAAGCCCATGTTGCGCGAGTTGCAGATGAAGTGCAGGTTGGGGTAAGTATCCGGAGGGAATAGTCCTTTCAGGTATGGAACGCTGCCGTCAGTCGAATGGTTGTCGACGACAAACACTTCGACCTGTATACCTTCTGTGGCTTTCCATACGGAGCGCAAGCATTGTTCGAGGTAGGACTTGACGTTATAGTTGACTATGATGATAGACAGCGTCATGGCTTCCGTACGGTTTATTATGGTTTGGACATTTTGCGGGGCCAGCAGAACACGAGGGCCAGTGCCGTGATGAGGGCACAAAAACCACCTTGCGTGTCAAGGGTGGCGAAGTAGACTGTCACGTTTCCCCAGAGAAGCAGTGCCATGAGGCCGAGGCGATAAGCATGCCACTTGCTTTCACACCTTTCGGGTGAACTGGCTTTTTCAATTGCCGCTTTGACTGTGGTAAGATGGAAAAACTTCAATGCCACGTAGACACCACTCAGTGTGCAGACGATGGCACCCAATGAAAGAAAATAACGTGTGTGCTCGTCGGTAACGAAGCCGGTCGGCAGAATTTCGTGGTCGAAACAGCAGGCCAGTATGGCGCCGACAATCCAGACGGCAAAGTATGCGGTTTTCAGTTGAAGCCAGGTTCTTGTCATGGGCGGAATGAGTTCCTATTTCGGTGTCTGATAGCTGTTGAAGTTCACGCGGTTGACGATGGAGCGGCCCAAGGTGATCTCGTCGGTGTATTCCAGTTCGTCGCCGATGTTTACGCCTCGTGCCAAGACTGTCAGTTTGATGTCGAACGGGGCAAGGCGGCGTGAGATGTAGAAGTTTGTTGTGTCGCCCTCCATTGTAGGGCTGAGGGCCAGGATGACTTCACTGATGCCTCCGGCCGCCACGCGGTCTACGAGTGAGGCCAGTTCGATGTCGCCCGGACCGACACCGTCCATCGGCGAGATGACGCCTCCTAAAACGTGGTAAAGGCCGTGAAACTGCCCTGTATCTTCAATCGACATGACGTTGCGGATGTTCTCAACGACGCAGATTGTCGTCCGGTCGCGATCCGGGTTGGCGCATAGGTCGCAGAGTTCCGTGTCCGAGATATTGTGGCAAACCTGGCAGTATTTCACTTCTTCTTTCAGTCGGATAATGCTTTCGCCGAACTGCCTGACGGCTTCCGTATCTTGTTTGAGCAGATGGAGCACCAGGCGCAGGGCGGTCCGGTGACCGATACCGGGGAGTTTCGAGAACTCGTTGACGGCTTTCTCTAAGAGTTTGGACGGGTATTGTTCGTTCATGGCCCTGATTATTGCAGGCAAAGTTAATCAAATGTCCCTGAAAAAACTTACCTTTGCTTCGGTTTTCTTGTTTCTCGCATGCGAATGGAGAGGCAGAAGACCGTCTGAAAACTATCTTGTTCCTGAAAATTTTTCCAGATGGATATCAAATCTGCCGAATTCGTCGTGAGCAATACGCAGGTCGCTAAGTGTCCTGCCGGCGACCTGCCCGAGTATGCTTTCATCGGGCGGAGCAATGTGGGCAAGAGCAGCCTGATTAACATGCTGACCGGGCGGAACAAACTGGCCATGACGTCAGCCACACCCGGGAAGACCTTGCTTATCAACCATTTCCTGATCAATAAGTCATGGCATCTCGTCGATTTGCCTGGCTACGGCTATGCCAAACGCAGTAAGCGCGAACAGGACCGCCTGTCGCGCATCATACGAGATTACATACTTCTTCGTCCACAATTGACGAGCCTGTTCGTCCTGATCGATGTGCGCCATGCCCCGCAGCCGGTGGATATGCGGTTCATCGAGTGGCTGGGGGAGAACGGCGTCCCCTTTGCCTTGGTGTTTACCAAGGCAGATAAAATGCCGAAAGCTGAGGTGGGCAAGAACGTGTCGGCTTACCTCGCTCAACTGTCAGAGCAGTGGGAAGAACTGCCGCCACATTTCGTGACGAGTAGTGCCAAGGCGCAAGGACGGGACGATATCTTGGATTACATTGACGGTGTCAACCGCTCTCTGGCCTCTGGGGAGGCTTAGCCTGACCGTCGCTCCGAAAAGATGAACAGCCATGCAATGGACTGATCGCATCCGACAGGTTAAGATCGTGTTGTTGGTGAGCGCCGTGGTCATAGCGGCGGTGTCGTTGGTTATTTCATACCTGTTGGTCCGCGACCTTTCGCATGAGGAGCGAAATCGGATGGTGGTTTGGGCCGAGGCAATGCGTTCGTTGAGCAGTGCCGATGAAAACACAGACATCTACCTTGCGTTGAAGGTGATCAACGGTAACAACACCATTCCAGTCATCGTGCTCGACGCGCAGGGTAATGTGGAGACCTATCGCAACATCACAATCAAAGCCGAGACGGCCGCTGACACGCTCCGTTATCTTCAACAACGTGCCGAATCCATGCGGCAGGCTGGTTATGCCATCGATCTGAACCTGACAGATGCGGGGCAGGAGGTTAGGCCGGGCGACGATTATCTGGTCATCTGCTACGAAGAATCGTCCATGCTGCGGCGTCTGGCATCTTATCCTTACGTGCAGCTTGGTGTCGTGGGACTGTTTGTCGTTGTGGCGATATTTGCCTTGTTGTCGTCCAAACGGGCGGAACAGAACCGTGTGTGGGTCGGGCTCTCGAAGGAGACGGCGCATCAGTTGGGTACACCGATTTCGTCGCTCATGGCGTGGACGGCCATCTTGCGCGAAGCCTATCCCGACGACGAGCTGATTCCTGAAATGGACAAGGATGTGAAACGCCTTGAACTCATTGCCGACCGTTTTTCGAAAATCGGTTCGCAGCCTGAAGTAGCCCGCGAAGACTTACGCCCGTTGCTTGAACGGACTGCCGATTATATCCGGCGCCGTTCGTCGGACAAGGTGGTCGTGGCGTGCGACATGCCCGACGATCCGGTCGTCGTCGATGTATGTGCGCCGCTTTTCGAGTGGGTGGTTGAAAACCTGTGCAAGAATGCCATTGATGCGATGTCTGGTAAGGGAGTCATCACCATCAGACTACGTCGCGAGACGGCTCACATTATCATAGAAGTGAGCGATACGGGAAAGGGCATCAGCAAACGCCATTTCAAGACCGTTTTCTCTCCGGGATATACCACAAAAAAGCGGGGGTGGGGATTGGGGCTCTCGTTGGCCAAACGCATTGTCGAGGAGTATCATAAGGGACATATTTTCGTCAAGAGCAGCGAACTCGGCGTAGGGACAACGTTTCGCATCGAACTGCACGTCCCGTCTGATGGAGTGGGGGCGGCCTCCCGTTTTTCTTCCACAAGATGAAGAGCTCCGTTTTTCGTCAGTCCGTATGCATTTCTTTTGGTTGGCGGCTTCACTTTCTGGCTGGAACTTGCTGGAATCTTTTCCCATGTCATGGTCGTAAGCCGTGACTGTCGGTCGAAAAATTCGTTACGTCTGTCTGGAAAAACAGACGTAGTGACAGGATTTCCTGTCGCAGTGACGGGATTTTCTGTCAGCCGGATTGCATCCTTTGTCTGTCTGTTTGTGTTGGTACAAAGTGCCCTTCGAGCGTGGCTTCGGGTTGCAGATGTGGCTGGATGCGCTTGAAGGGTACAGAAATGGTGCTTGAATGATTTGCGGAAAACGTCCGGGCCTGCGGAGCTCCTGCATTTGGCGGATGGGCAGAGAACGGGCGTTTCAGTCCGCAGTTGGATGCGTCATTATTTGGCTTCCCATTTTTTGTAACGTCCGCCTTTGAGCCACCGTTTTCCCCAATACGGGTCGCTGAGTCGGCTTACCATGACGCCGCGCGAACTGCTTGCGTGCAGGAATTTCCCGTCTTTCAGGTAGATGCCGACGTGTCCCACGCGCCGACGCAGGCGGCGTTTCCGTCCTTGATTAAAGAAGACAAGGTCTCCCTCTTTTAGTCGGCGTTTGCGCACACGGCGGTCGCATTGATCATACTGTGCCTGGCTTTGCCGGGGGAGCTCGACGTGATAGCAGGTGCGGTAGATTTGCGTGGTCAGGCCGGAGCAGTCCACTCCGTTTTTCGTGTTTCCGCCGTAATGATAGGGCGTGCCCACCCATTTGGCTGCCTCTACATAGAGACGGTGGTTGTCTTTGTAAGCGATGTCCATCCCCAGCACGCGGCCGGCATGGACCAGTTCGCGGAAGTCAATGTGAGCGAGGCGTCGGGAGCTTGAGCATGAGGTCAGGCTGAGCATGACGGCTGCAAGGCTCCACAAACCGATGCGCCGGAGGTTTGCGTATGATGCTCTCCGGCGCATCGTGATGAGGCGGAGGGACGGGAATGTCATAGTCCGTGTTCCGAAAGGTAGCGTTCAGCCTCGACCGCAGCCTTGCATCCGCTGGCCGCAGCCGTGATGGCCTGTCGATAGAGTGGGTCGGCCACGTCTCCGGCAGCGAAGACCCCCGGCACTCCCGTGCGGGGCGTAGCGCCTTCGGTGAGGATATAGCCCGCCTCGTCGGTCTTGATCCAAGGGATGAACAGCTCACTGTTCGGGTGATGGCCAATGGCGAGGAAGAACCCGTCAATAGCAATGTCGTAGTGGCGCTCGTCGGGAAGTCCGCGCCGGTAGACGACGTGCGCGCCTTCCACTCCATCCGTACCGAAGAGTCCTTCGGTGTTCGTTTCGAACAGGATTTCGATTTTGGGGTTCGTCATGACCTTCTCCTGCATCGCTTTTGATGCGCGGAGGAATGGTTTGCGCACGATGAGGTAGACTTTGGCTGCCAGTCCGGCAAGGTATGTGGCTTCTTCGCAGGCCGTGTCGCCGCCTCCCACAACGGCGACGTTCTTTTTGCGGTAGAAGAACCCGTCGCATGTTGCACAGGCACTGACGCCAAGGCCTTTGTATTTCTCTTCGTCGGGCAGGCCGAGGTATTTAGCCGTGGCGCCTGTGGCGATGATGAGTGTCTGGCATTGCACTTGGCTTCCGTCGTCGAAGGTGAGCGTGTAGGGGGCGGCCGAGAGGTCGGCTTTCACGGCGATGGCAGGACGTATCTCCGTGCCGAAGCGGATGGCTTGGGCGCGCATGTCGTCCATCATCTGGTTGCCGTCGACGCCCTCAGGGTAGCCTGGGAAGTTGTCGACCTCGGTCGTCGTTGTGAGCTGTCCGCCTGGTTGGAGGCCTTCGTAGATCACGGGAGCCAGTCCGGCGCGGGCGGCATAGATGGCGGCGGTGTAGCCGGCGGGGCCAGAGCCCAAGATGAGGCATCGTATTGTTTCCATAAGTGTGAATGCGTTTATGTGATGTAATGTGTGGGGTTATCGTAAGTCAATGATTTCAGCCTGGGGAAAGTCCTTGCTGTTGAAGCGGAAGAACGTGTCGTTCCAGCGGTGTCCGGCGGTGAGGTCGTAGACGCTGATGCGTGTCCATTGCCCCTGGCCTTGTGTTAGGCGGATGCACAACGGCCACCCTGTGCCTTCGTCGATGTCGAGAATCATCTTCCGGATGCCCTGTCTGGGACTTGTGGCGGTCAGGGTTACTTCGTGGCAGGCCTTGCCGCGCAGGGTCGTGTGGCTGAGGCTGTAAGTGTATCCTTGTTTGTAGAGGTTGACGAACGTGTAAGGATTTATGCTTTGCAGTTCGGCCTCGGTGGGATGGCTGACGTTGACTTCGTTGCTGCCTTCAAGGTAGCTCCATTGTGTCTTTCCGTCGAACCATGTCTTCATCTGCGGCGAGTCGATGTGGAACTTGTCGCCTTTGACGTAAATGGTGCCGCTTCCGCTGCCCGTCTCTTTGCCGTCGGTGAAGTTGCCGACTTTGAACGTGGCTTGCAGACCGCCACTCTTTTTCAGCTTGGCGGCAGTCTGGTCGAGGATTTGCTTGGCTGTCTGAGCCTGTGCGGCTGACGTGAATGTCAGGAGGGCGAAAAGGACGTAGAGTAGCTTCTTCATAAGAACGTGTAGTTATCTCAGAGTAGACATTTTGTTTTCCAAATCTGTTTCATCCATGCAGAGGACGTCGCGGGGCTTGCTTCCCTGTGTCGGGCCGACGATGCCTGCTTTTTCAAGCTGGTCCATGAGGCGTCCAGCACGGTTGTAGCCGATGGCGAACTTGCGTTGGATAAGCGAGGTGGAGCCTTGCTGGTGGATGACGATGAGGCGGGCGGCCTCCTCAAAGAGCGGGTCGAGGTGGTTGGTGTCGAACGGAGTCGTCGCACCGCCTCCGAAGTCGGCGTCGCCTTCGGGAGCCACTTCGGGCAGTGCGAACGCCGATAGGTAACCCTGCTGCTGGCTGATGTGGCTGTTGATTCGTTCTACCTCCAGGGTGTCGACGAAGGCACACTGGACGCGGACAGGATCGTTGCCGCAGAGGAAGAGCATGTCGCCCTTGCCGACGAGCTGATTGGCGCCGGTGCGGTCGAGGATTGTCTTGCTGTCTATGCCCGACATCACTTTGAAAGCCATGCGGGCCGGGAAGTTGGCCTTGATGGACCCGGTGATGATGTTCGTGGTTGGGCGTTGGGTTGCGATGACCATGTGCATCCCGACGGCTCGGGCCAGCTGTGCGATGCGGGCTATGGGTAGTTCGATTTCTTTTCCGGCTGTCATGATGAGGTCGCCGTACTCGTCGATGATAACAACGATGTAGGGCATGAACTCGTGGCCGTTCTCGGGATTGAGCAGGCGGGCCTTGAATTTGGCATTGTACTCCTTGATGTTCCTGACCTTGGCTTTCTTCAAAAGGTCGTAGCGGTGGTCCATCAGCTGACAGAGGCTTTTCAACGTCTGGATGACCTTGGTGACATCGGTGATGATGGGGTCGTCCTCGCCGGGGATTTTGGCGAGAAAGTGGTTCTCGATGGGCGCATAGATGCTGAACTCGACTTTCTTGGGGTCGACCATGACGAATTTGAGTTCGGCAGGATGTTTCTTGTAGAGTAAGGATGTGATGATGGCATTCAGTCCGACAGATTTACCTTGGCCAGTGGCGCCGGCCACAAGCAGGTGCGGCATCTTGGCGAGGTCAACCATGAAGACCTCGTTGGTGATTGTCTTGCCAAGGGCTATGGGCAGGTCGTATGTCGTTTCCTGAAACTTTTTGCTGTTGAGGATGCTCTCCATCGAGACGATGTGCGGGTTCTTGTTGGGAACTTCAATACCAATTGTTCCCTTACCGGGTATCGGCGCGATGATGCGGATCCCGAGTGCGCTCAGGCTGAGTGCGATGTCGTCTTCGAGATTCTTGATTTTGTTGATGCGCACTCCTTGTGCCGGGGTTATCTCATAGAGCGTCACGGTGGGGCCGATGGTCGCCTTGATGCTTGATATCTCAACGCCGAAGTTGCGCAAGACGGTGATGATCCGGTCTTTGTTCGCATTCTGTTCGGCCATGTCGATTGAAGGAGCGTTGTCGGCATACTTTTTGAGCAGGTCGAGCGTCGGGTAGCGGTAGTTCTCCAAATCTTTTTTGGGATCGTAAGGTACCATCTCTGTGACTTCGCCTACGCTTTTTGTCGTGGCTTTTTCTTCCTTGCTTCCAGATGTGACGGTCAGGGTGGCTGCGTTTTCCGTCAGCCGTCCGGTCTTTTCTGTCGCAGTGATGGCTTTGTCTGTCGCTGTGTCCGTCTTTTCAGTGGCGCCGACCGTAGTGTCGAGGATGAGGGCAGGTTGTTTCCCGTCGTCGGTCTCGTTGCTCAGATCGAGGCTGACGGTTGCCGGGTCCTCGTATGCGGCCGGCTCGTCAGCTCGCGTGAGGTTACTGCTGCTGTCCGGATCGATGTCGGTCGGGCACTGTGTGCCAGTCTTGGGAGGCCGCTTGTTTTTCAGGTAGTTTGTGGGGTTGAGAAGGCGCTGGATGACATGCATCGTTTCACGGCTGACATAGACGAGGTAGCATATTGCCAAAGCGGCAAGCAGGATAAAAAGCCCGACCTGACCGATCTGCTCACTGAGTGTGCGGCAGATGTAGTCGCCATGTCCGCCACCCGGGAGGAAAGCTAAACCTGTTACCCAATTGTCGGGGATGAAAAACGCCAGCGTTACGGACAGCCACACCATCAGGAACGTGAAGTTCAGAAACCACTTCCACAGGCGCACCTTGTAGGCGCTCATGAGTTTCATGCTGGCGAAGAGGAAAAACAAGGGGATGAAGTAGGACGGGATGCCGAAGCATTCGTGCATGAAATAATAGGCCACGTAAGCGCCCACACGGCCGCCGTAGTTGGCAGGATCGGTGAGTTGGCCGGCCTCGACACCGCTCTGGTCTTCCGCTCCTGTGACAAAGTTGGAACTGAACGCAAGCAGCATGAACAAGGCAACAATCAGCAGGAGCAGGCCGCAGATGAAACGCAACGTCTCGCCTTGGAGAATTTCTTTCAGGCCTCCGGCTTCGGCCAAGTCTTTTATGCCGGCTCTTTTTTCTTTGGTCTTTTTCTTGGGCATATAGGGCGTATTGTCTTGCAAAATTACTCGATTTATGGTAAACGCACCGGGATTTCTTCTTTTTTTCGTAATTTTGCCCCACAGTTTTGTAATATGGAGAATAGCTCTAATCCTATATATTCGCGTTGCGTTCTGGACTTTGTGACAGTGGCGGCAGAGTTTTGCAAGTACTTGGAGCAATGCCAAGGTACGGAGCAGGCTGAATTTGTCGACGTAATGCGCAAACTCCTTCTTATGCTTTACTTGAAAGCCTCGATGGTTACGGTTCCACAAGAGAGCGACGGTTTTGTCGAACATCCCGTCACGGAAGATGATTATGACTATGTACGCCAGTCTGTGGCAGACATCATGGGCACGTTCGACGACTATCTGGACGTCTTCGTGGCCGACTTCAAATACTCGGATACTCCCATACGCCGTCAGATAAGCGAGGATCTGGCGGATTCCTACCAAGCGCTGCGCAATTTCGTCGAAGTGTTCCGCCAAGGTTATGAGGAGGCCATGCAAGTCGCCCTTACCGAAGTGCTGGAACAGTTCGAGACGGCTTGGGGGCAAAACGTGCTCAACGCGCTGCGTGCCTTGCATGACGTGAAGTATGGGACGCAAACCGAAGAGGCATGATGGCGACAACAAGGATTATTCACGAAAAGATGGACAAAGCGGCTTTGCAGCAGATGCCGACTGTGGCGTTTGCCGGACGCATTGTCGTCGTTCAGTCTGCCCCTGAGGCCGAGCGGGCCGTTGCATTCCTGCGTACGCAAGCCCTTGTGGGGTTCGATACCGAAACACGCCCCTCGTTCAAGCGGGGACAGAATCATAAAGTCGCCCTGATGCAGGTGTCGACGCATGACCTCTGTTTCCTCTTTCGCCTCAATATGATTGGCTTGCCGGCGTCGGTGTGCGAATTCTTGGCTGACGGGAACACGCGCAAGGTAGGCCTTTCTTTGAAAGACGATTTCATGATGCTTCACGAGCGTGCCTCCGTCCCACTGAACAATTTTGTCGATCTCCAACAGTATGTCAAACCATTCGGCATCAAGGATATGAGCCTGCAAAAACTTTATGCGAACCTCTTCGGGGAGCGTATCAGCAAGGCGCAGCAGCTGACGAATTGGGAGGCCGATGTGCTGACCGACCGGCAGAAGCAATATGCAGCCATCGATGCCTGGGCATGCCTCGTACTGTATGAAGAGCTCGAACGGCTCAAAGCGACCGGCGATTACAGCCTTGTTCCAGATGAAAACAGACCATATGACCTATAAGACAATCACCCTTCGGCGCGGAAAAGCCGACAGCTTGAAGCGCTTCCATCCTTGGATATTTTCGGGCGCCATTGCCCGGACAGATGCGGACATAGTCGAGGGCGACACCGTGCGCGTGCTTGACGAGACGGGCGCTTTTCTTGCCGTCGGACACTACCAGATCGGTTCGATAGCCGTGCGTGTACTTTCGTTCGACGATGTGACAATCGATTCCGCGTTTTGGACGCAACGGCTGACAGAGGCGTTCCGTCTGCGTCAGGCGCTGGGCCTTGTAGGACGCGGTGACAATGATATTTACCGCCTTGTTCACGGAGAAGGCGACCGCCTGCCTGGGCTTGTCATCGACGTGTACGGAGAGACTGCCGTCATGCAAGCACATTCGGTCGGCATGCACGTCGAGCGTCAGGCAATTGCCGACGCACTGCTTAAAGTCATGGGCGCATTGGTCACTAATGTGTATTACAAGTCGGAGACGACTCTTCCGTTCAAGGCCGGGCTGGGGCAGCACGACGGTTTCCTCCGGGGGGGGAATCCCAGTGACGTGGCGACTGAGAACGGACTGCATTTCCACATAGACTGGCTGAAAGGGCAGAAGACCGGTTTTTTCATCGACCAGCGGGAGAACCGTAGCCTTTTGGAACGATACTCGCGTGGCCGTCACGTCCTGAATATGTTCTGTTATACCGGTGGTTTTTCCGTCTATGCCTTGCGGGGCGGCGCCAAACTCGTGCATTCGGTCGACAGCAGCAACAAGGCCGTCGACCTGACCGTGGCGAACGTGGCGCTCAACTTTCCGGTCGACCATCGTCATGAGGCTTATGCCGAGGACGCTTTCAAGTTCCTTGACCATATGGGACATGATTACGACCTCATCGTCCTTGACCCTCCGGCCTTTGCCAAGCATAAAGAGGCCTTGCGCAATGCGCTCAAAGGTTACACCCGTTTGAACGCCAAAGCTTTTGAGAAGATTCGCCCCGGTGGCATCCTTTTCACGTTCAGCTGTTCGCAAGCTGTCAGCAAGGAGCAGTTCCGCCTGGCTGTTTTCACGGCGGCAGCACAGAGCCGGCGGCATGTGCGCATCCTTCATCAGTTGCACCAGCCAGCCGACCATCCTGTCAACATCTATCATCCGGAAGGCGAATACCTGAAAGGACTCGTCCTTCAAGTGGAGTAAAAACACGTCATATCCCGTTTTGGAACGAGAATAAGCCCGGTCTGCCGCTTCGCAGACCGGGCTTTGTGCGTAACTGAGTCGTGCTGTTATGCTGGATGCCCTGGGTTTTAATTCTGTTAGCCGTCCAGAAAATCCTGTCAGCCGTCCGGGATTTTCTGCCTGCCGACTTGTTGTGGCGGATGCTGACGGTTGTGTGCTGTGACTTGATGCCCGTTTTGAGAACAGTGTGTCTGGCACGGCATCATGGTCGTGTGGGCAGCATCCCGATTTCTTCGAACATTTTGCGGTAGTATTCGGCCTTTCTTTCTACCTTCATGGGATAGGCACGGCTGCTGCTTGGCATACGGTAAAAGCGGAGCGTGCGCCCGTCGATGCTGAGGGCGACGCTCTGTCCTACGGCTGGCGGTGTGGTGCCGTAGCGCTCGCAGAGCGTGTCGGTCGCCTTTTGCCCGGTGGTGGCCACTGCGCGGCAGTTGGGCAACTGGCGCAACAGGGCAGCGATGTCGGTCGGTTCGACGATGTCGAGAAACTTGTCCGAAGCGTTGCCTTGCAGGCGGCGTACGATGCTCGCCGTATCATAAAGGGCCAAGCCGGTGCTTTGGGCAAAGGCGATGATTTCATCCCGGCGGAAGCGTTTGGCCGCCTCGTCGACAAAGCAGTTCTTGTCGCCACGGAAGATGTAGCCCAATATGCGCCACATGTCGTTTTGCAGGTTGGGGTAGAAGAAGTCGATCGACCAGCGCTTGCGTGGTGGTGGGAAGCTGCCCAGCATGAGCAGGCGTGCTTCCGCGGGGAGGAAAGGGGAGAGGGGATGGGTTTCGGTAGACGGCAGGGTGTCGGTCATGGTTAATGGGAATCAGTGTCGTTTTTTCTTGTGGAAGTAAAAGCCTGCATAGATGTTGCCATACATGAGGGTGTTGGTGAGTGAGAAAGTGCGCTTGCGGTAGGCATAGATGTGGCTGACGAGCGAGGAGCCTGCGAACCACTTGCCGTTGTTCCATACGAGCCCGGCGCGCGTGATGACGTCGAAGTTGATGTTCTGAAAGCGGAACAGGCGTTCGCGCGGCCCCTCGCCGATCGACTGTTTGAAGCCGATGGCAGGCGCGGCTGAGACGGCAAGCAGGAAATCGGGTGCAAAGACCCAGTTGTAGGCGTATCCGACGTTGAGGCTGTAATCATTGTAGCGCACCTCGCTGATGCGTAGCTGGTCGATCAGTCCTGACTGCAAGGGTTGTGGGAGCATCTCGGGCGAAAAACGTAACGTGTGGCGGCAGTACTGGATGCCCACTTTCCACGAACCGGCACTTCGGCGTTGCACAGTGCTTTGGCTGAACGCGGCGGGATAGGAGAAACGCCGGTGGTTGAAGATGTAGTAGGCGTTGACGCCCAGCGTCGTGGTTTCGAGACCGTCGAAATCGCGTTTTGCGTAGGCTTTCTCATCAATGCCGTCGAATCCGGTGACACGTTTCAGGCGGTAGCCGCCGTTGTTGCGCACATAGATAAAATCGCAGCCCAGCATGGCACTGTAAAGGCTGAGGTTGAACTCGCGGCGAGTCTGGTTCGAGCCGACACGGCCCACATCGAAAGTATAGCCGAAGAAGAGCCAGCGCCAGCCGAAGTAGGGACCCAGTTTGACGCTTGATCTCGGCGACATTGACAGGCTTTGTGAATGGCCGTCGGGAGGGTATCCGGCTAAGCGGCAGCTTTGCGTGGACGTTGAGACTTGCGCCATGGCCGTGAAGTTGTAACGGTTGGGCGCGACGTAAGTGGTGTCGTAGTTGTCGAACTCGCGGAAGAAACGCTTGATGAGGCTGGCACGCCGAGGCTTACCTGCTGCGGTGTCGGGGGCAATGTCCGCTGAGACCGGAGAGGCGGCAAGGGCAATGACGAGGGGACAAATGAGGCGGAGCGGCAGTTTCGGCATTGGGCTGCGGTGGGTCAGAGTTTTCCGAGGATGCGGTCGACGACCCAGTTGACGGGCGTGGCGCTCACGCTGTCACATGTGCAGACGGACAGGCCCTGCAAGTGTTCCACCACAAGGCGGATTAGGGGAAGTTGGACGTGTTCCGGGTTGGGTACGGTGATTTCCTCGCGGCCGCGTTCGGTTTGCAAAAGGATGGGGTCGTAGTTGAAAACAGAGAAACAGAGCATCCCACGGTCTCCAATAATTTCGATGCGGTCTTCCTTGGCCGACTCGTGCGCCACGAAACACCACGAACCGGATCCGGGCAGGCCCGAGTCGAAGCGGAAGCAGGCACTCACGGTGTCTTCCGTCTCATAGAGGCCGCCTCGGTTGTCTTTGTATCCTTTGGCCTCTATGATCGGGCCGAAGAACTGTTGGAGCATGTCTATCTGATGGGGCGCGAGATCATAGAAATAGCCTCCTCCGGCAATGTCGGGTTGCACGCGCCAAGGCAGGTTCGTACGGTTGTAGTCCAAGTCGCGTGGCGGGACGGCGAATCGTATCTGAACGTTGATGACGTGGCCGATGGCATTGTTTTGAAGCAACTCTTTGACTTTCAGGAAATAAGGAAGGTAGCGACGGTAGTAGGCCACGAAGCACGGGACGCCCGTTTTTTCCGCAATGCGGTTGACGCGGGCACAGTCCTCGTAGTTTGAAGCCAATGGCTTTTCGACGTAGACGGGCTTGTCCGCTTTCATGGCCATGATGGCAAAGGTGGCGTGGGTTGATGGTGGCGTGGCGATGTAGATGGCATTGACATCTGGGTCGTCCACCAGTTCCTGCGGGTCGGTGTACCATTTGGGAATGCCATGGCGTTCGGCATATGAGCGCGCTTTTTCCTTGTTGCGGCTCATGACGGCAACAACCCGTGAACCCGGCACTAGGCTGAATGCCGGTCCGCTCTTCTTTTCGGTGACTTCGCCGCAGCCGATGAATCCCCATTTTATCTGTCTGATTTCTGCCATAGCGTGTTTCTGTTGTTTTATCGTATATGCAAAGATAGTGCAAACGAGCGTTAATCCCGCTGAAAATCCCGTGGTTTTTCAGCGGGGGCTTGCTTGGAACGTTTGTCGTACCACTTCTATAATTACGTACTAGGTGAGGATATGCAGGGATGCCACTCATGGCGCTTTTGCCTGACAGGGAGTGAAGGTGCGGGCGGCATATTCGTGCAGCAGCGTATGTAATGATCGGAAAACAACCGTACGTTCTGCCTGTCTTTATGTTTCTCCCGTCAGCCGTTGCGATAGAAAACCCCAGCGCTGCGATACAAGCGACTGTCGCACCAGCAATAACTCTTCTTTCTGCAAAAGTCCATTTCGCAACATGAAATGGACTTTCGGGTGGCCGTTCGCGAAATTCAGTCAATTGACCGGCTATGTTTGGTTGGACTGCGGTTCGTTTTCTCGCTAAATGAGCTGTTCCTGCCGATACGAAAAAAGCGCGCGTCCCGTAGGGCGTACGCTTGCGAGGGTTTGTTCCATGAGGTAATGTAAGCTGGTGATTGCCTGTCACCAGGTCAGCACACGATTGCTTGCTGGACGACTTGTTCTACATCAGACTCGGTTTGTGAGAACGGTCCGGTCGATTGCAGCTTCAGCGTCGACATGGCTGCCGCAAATCGTCCGGCTTCTTCGTAGCTGGCGCCTTGGATGCGTTTGTAGAGGTATCCGGTGGAATAAGTGTCGCCACAACCTGTGACGTCGACGACGCGGGTGGGCATGTAGGCCGGGATTTCGTAGAACTCGCCCCCAGCGAAAATCAGCGAACCATAGCTGCCATCAGTGATGCAGACTTCGTTGCAACCCCATTCGGCCAAGCGACGGGCAGCTTCGTGTGACTCGTTGCAGCCGGTGAGCACTTCCATTTCGTATTCGTTGACTTTCAAAATGTCCACGTATGGCAGAAGTTCGCGCTTGGCTTTCCAGTCAATGGGGAAGACGTCTTCCCCCCGCACCTCGCGCAAGAGACCTTGTACGTCGAGCGAGACTTTCCCCTTGCCGTGCAGGTAGGGGATGAGGTCAGGCGCGAAGTCGTCGGCCAAGAGACTGCCTAAATGGTAGATCCGGGCATCGATGTCTTCTAAGTCTTTGATGGTGAACGGGGCGGCTTTGGAGCGGACGCGTTGCGTCCTGTTGTTTTGGTCTTCGCCGTAGATGTTTTCGAAGAATACACTGTTTTGGCTGCGTACCAGTTTGATGGAAATGCCTGCTTCTCGCATCTTGCGGATGACGGGGAGTTCGCTCTCGCCTACTGCTGTGACGAGCTGAAAGTTGCGGGCTCCGAGATTGTGGATGCCTTCGGCGAAATAGTAGGCGGTGCCCCCCGGCATGAACTTGGTCAGTGTCGGCGTCGTGATTTTATCGAGGGTGATATGCCCGACACAGCAGATATCAATCATGAGGGTGGTCTTCAAGGAGGGAGAACAAGTCGGCAACAATGAAGCTGCTGCCTCCAACAAATATGAAATCGTCGGCTGAAGCCTCGGCGAGCGCTTTCCGGTAGGCAGTGGCAACGTCGGGAAATACTCGCCCGTTGAGGCCATGTGCTACGGCCTTATGGCGTAGATCGTCCTCGTTCATTGCCCTGCGTACAGAGGCTTTTGTGAAATAATAGACGGCGTTTGTGGGCAAGAGCGAGAGGACGGCGTCGATGTCCTTGTCTGCTGCCATTCCGAACACGATACGGAGTTCCTGGCAATGTACATGGCGGAGTTGTTCTGCGAGGTAAGTCCACGCGCCGACGTTATGACCGGTGTCGCAGACAACGGTTGGAGAAGTTTGCAGCATTTGCCATCGGCCACGGAGACCGGTAAGTGCGGCCACGTCGGCCAGTCCTGTGCGAACGTGGTCTGTCGTGAAGTTGAATGCTCGTGTTTGGCTGAGTGTGCGTATAGCCGTGAGCAACGTGTTCATGTTCTTATGTTGGTAGACACCGGTCAGGTGGCTGAGAATAGTGCCGTAGTTGCGTGTCTCAAAGCGAATAGTGAAATCGTCGCAAAGCGTGACGGACATAACTTCCGCCTCGTCTTCTGCATAGGTGATGGGAGCATGCAGCTCGCGAGCTTTATTCATGAACACAGGACGTGTCTCTGGGGTAGTTTCGCCGACGACAACAGGTATGCCAGTTTTGATGATACCAGCTTTCTCGCCGGCAATTTCGGCCAACGTTGTACCGAGAAACTGAGTATGGTCGAGGCTGATGTTAGTGATGACGGAAAGTTCCGGCGTAATAATGTTCGTGCAGTCTATCCGGCCGCCAAGTCCCACTTCGACGACAGCCACATCAACGTGTTGGTCGGCGAAATACTTGAACGCCATGGCCGTGGTAAGTTCGAAAAAAGAAGGATGAAGTGGTTCAAAAAATGCACGCTCATTCGCTACGAAGTCAACGACGTAGTTCTTGGGCATCATTTCGCCGTTGATGCGGATGCGTTCACGAAAGTCTGTCAGGTGGGGCGAGGTGTAGAGGCCGACGCGGTAACCCGCCGTTTGAAGCACGGCAGCGATGGAATGGGAGCAGGTACCCTTACCGTTGGTTCCGGCGATGTGTATGGTACGGAACTTTCGGTGTGGATGCCCAAAGTGAGCGTCAAGCGTTTGCGTGGTTTCCAGTCCGGCTTTGTATGCTCCGCCGCCAATCTGTTGGAACAGGGGCGCACTTTCGTAAAGGTAGGCCAGCGTCTCTTCGTAGGTCATCATTCGAAGTATGAACGGAACTTGCGGAATATGGTGTCCTTGATGCTTGAACTCGGACGGAGGTTGTCACTGTCCTTCATCTTTTCGAAAGCGTTTTTTTCGTCGCGGCTTAGGGCTTCGGGGATGTAGACGCTGATGTTTACAACGATGTCTCCGACGCCTTGTCCGTAACCTTGTACGGCCGGAAGGCCTTTTCCGCGGAGACGGAGTACCTTCCCGGGTTGTGTGCCTGGCTCAATTTTGACGCGGGCTTTGCCATCGATTGTCGGGATTTCGACCGTGTCGCCGAGTGTGGCTTGGGAGACAGTGAGGAGCAGGTTGTAGATCAAATCGTTCTCGTCGCGGACAAATTCGGGATGGGCTTCTTCCTCAATGAGAACTTGAATGTCGCCGGCTATTCCGTTGTGCTTGGCTGCGTTGCCTTTTCCGGGCACGTTGACTACCATGCCTTCGGCCACGCCTGCGGGGATGCTGATTTCTACGATTTCTTCACCGCTGACCACCCCGTCGCCATGACATTTTTTGCACTTGTTCTTGATGACTGTTCCTTCCCCATGGCATGTGGGACAAGGCGATTGGGTTTGAACCATGCCGAACACGCTCCGCTGGGTGCGCATTACATAGCCGGAACCGTGGCATGTGGGGCAAGTCTCCGGGCGGCTTCCGTTCTCGCATCCTGTGCCGTGGCATTCAGGACAGTTCACGTCTTTATGGACCTTGAATTTCTTGGTGACGCCTTTGGCGATTTCTTCGAGCGAGAGTTTGACTTTCAGGCGCAGGTCGCTACCTTTGTATTGCCGTTGTTGGGGGCGTCCTCCTCCGAAGCCGCCAAAACCTCCGAAACCGGCATGGCCTCCGAAAATGTCGCCGAACATGGAGAAGATATCTTCCATGTTCATGCCTTGGCCGCCGCCGAACCCTCCGAAACCGCCTGCACCGTTCACTCCGGCAGCTCCGAATTGGTCGTAGCGGGCACGCTTGTCTGGATCGCGGAGCACGTCGTAGGCCTCCGCAGCCTGTTTGAATTTTTCTTCGGCCTCTTTATCCCCCGGATTGCGGTCCGGGTGATACTTAATAGCCATCTTCTTATATGCCCGCTTGATCTCGTCTGCACTCGCGGTGCGGGCGACGCCGAGCACTTCGTAGTAATCTATTTCAGTCGCCATACAATAATTAATGTGCGCTCTGGTTCCTTTTTTATTGTCCTACGGCTACTTTTGCGTGGCGGATCACTTTTTCGTTCAGCAAGTAGCCTGCCTGTACGCAGTCTATGATTTTTCCTTTCTTGCTGTCATCTTCCACAGGAACAAGGGCTATAGCTTCGTGAAAGTCCGTGTTGAAATCCTCTCCGTCGGTTTCCATCTTTTTCAGACCTTGTGTTGACAGCGTTTTCACGAGTTTGGAAATGATGAGGTCGACACCTTCGCGTAGTGTTTCGACGTTATCGCTTTTTGCCATGTTTGTCTGGGCACGTTCCAAATCGTCAAGGATGGGTAGGAGTGCTTGCATGACCTTTTCACCGCCATTGAGGATGAGTTCGGTCTTTTCCTTCATTGTGCGTTTACGGTAGTTGTCGAACTCGGCTACCTGTCGCAAGTATTTGTCTTTGAGTGATGCAATCTGCTCTTCTGCTTCAGCCAGTTTTTCGGCATCTGTCTTTTCTACCGGTTGCTCCTCAGCATTTTGTGTTTCTTCCTGCTCGCTTTCAGGGGTAGCGTCTTTTACTTCTTCCTCTTCGGGGCTGTTTATCTTATCGTTGTTGCTCATGATATTTAATGGTTTAAGAATAGGACAGCAAGAAATGTACCAAAAACGGAAACCTGACGTTTATTCCGTTCCGTACATTTGTGTGCGCAGTTCTTTTATGCGGTCGTCGTGGATGTAGTCTTCGTAGGTCATCAGTTTGTCAATGGTGCCGTTGGGGGTCAGTTCGATGACGCGGTTGGCTACTGTGTTGATGAATTCGTGGTCGTGACTGGCGAAGAGTACGTTGCCTTTATAGAGTTTCAGGTTATTGTTGAATGCTTGGATACTCTCCATGTCGAGGTGGTTGGTCGGCGTGTCAAGAATGAGGCAGTTAGCATTGCGCAGTTGCATACGGGCAATCATGCAGCGCATTTTTTCGCCTCCCGAGAGAACACGTACTTTTTTCAGAATGTCTTCGTCTTTGAAGAGCATGCGCCCAAGGAATGCCTTGAAATAAACTTCGTTACCTTCGCCATATTGGCTGAGCCAGTCGAGCATGTTCAGATCGCAGTCGAAGAAAGATGTGTTGTCGAGTGGAAGGTAGGCCGTCGTGATGGTGACGCCCCACTTGAATGTACCCGCTGCGGGCGCCATGTTGCCGTTGATGATTTCAAAAAGCGCAGTCATGGCTCGCGGGTTGTGGCTAATGAATACGATCTTTTCGCCTTTCTCCACGTTGAACGAGAGGTTGTCAAAGAGGACGGTGCCATCGTCTGCAATGGCTTTCAGACCGTCGACTTCAAGAATCTGATTGCCTGGTTCGCGATCCATTTGGAAAATGATGCCGGGATATTTGCGCGTTGAAGGCTGGATTTCGTCGACATTGAGTTTCTCCAACATCTTTTTGCGGCTTGTTGTCTGGCGGCTTTTAGCCACATTAGCTGAGAAACGGCGGATAAACTCCTCGAGTTCCTTGCGTTTTTCCTCTGCTTTTTGCTTCTGGTTCTGGGCCTGTCGCAGGGCGAGCTGGCTTGATTCGTACCAGAAACTATAATTGCCCGAGAAAAGTGTCACTTTACCGAAATCTATGTCAACTGTGTGCGTGCAGACTTGGTCGAGAAAGTGACGGTCGTGACTGACGACGAGAACCGTATGTTCGAAATTGCCGAGATAATCTTCGAGCCATTCAACGGTTTCAAGGTCGAGGTCGTTGGTAGGTTCGTCGAGCAGCAGATTGTCTGGTTCGCCGAAGAGAGCCTGTGCCAGCATAACACGCACTTTCTCTTTACCCGAGAGTTCCTTCATAAGTTTGCCGTGCAGCTTCTCCTTGATGCCGAGACCGCTCAGCAGGGCCGCGGCGTCGTTTTCGGCTGTGTATCCGCCGAGATTGGCAAACTTTTCTTCGAGTTCGGCCACTTTCATACCGTCTTCGTCCGAGAAGTCGGGTTTGGCGTAGAGGGCGTCGCGCTGACGGGCCACGTCCCACATGACCGTGTGCCCCATGAGGACGGTGTCAAGCACGGTGTGCTCGTCAAATTTGAAGTGGTCCTGGCTGAGCACAGACATACGTTCGCCCGGGCCGAGCTCGATAGAACCTTTGTTGGGCTCGAGTTCGCCTGAGATAGCTTTGAGCAGGGTGGATTTTCCTGCGCCGTTGGCGCCGATGATGCCGTAGATGTTTCCGTTGGTGAATTTGAGGTTGACGTCTTTGTAGAGAACACGCTTTCCGAATTGGATGGCGAGGTTGCTAACGGTGATCATGTTGCTGTGTCGTTATTTTCCGGGGCGCAAAGTTAGCTAAAAAACTGTGAATAAGGAAACTCCGCGTGGCAAAAAACGTAGCGCCCGGCCGGAGTCGGGGCATTTCTTCCGAGGGCATGTCGTAATTGCGTGTGGCTTCCATGGCGTTCGCATAACCATGTTCACGGTTGGTGAGAAATTCAATTCACCCCGGGTGAGGTACGTGGGTGAACCCATGGCAGGGCGAGCAGCAGGAGCGCCATGAGTGTAAAGGCAATCCATCGAACAATTGAGCGGGAAGAGAGCAGAGGTAAAGTCATTATGGAAAAGAACGAGCTTGTTTCTTGCTTTTTTAGAGACATTTGCGCAGACGGCTGGAAAGCCGTCTGCGCAAATGGGGATGTTCATTGTGTCTGCGTAAAGCGGAGGTACTGTCCCTCCTGCCAGATGCGGAACTTTCGAAGCTCGCTATCAGGTGGCGTCGGATTATCGTTCTCGTCTACACCTTGGATTTTATCCGCATACACCATATTGAGACCATAAGGCGTGTCCGTAGTGCATTGGCGGATGTCTCCCCGCCGGTGGAACACCACCGTAGCCATGTCCCTGTTCAGGATAATGATGGTGATCCATGGGACGTCTGTGTTGTAGCACCAGCCCAGCAGGACCAGCGCTGTAACATGCACGTCCAGATGCTTCACCGTGAAGTATCCAGCGGCCACACCGTCGCTGAGCGGATAATCACAAGCCCACGCTTCTTGGCTGTTCAAATTCAGGATAGTTTTACCAGCACACTTAATCTCCATGGCCTCAAAGAGCTTCATCCCCTCAGCCTCGGCCTGCTTGTGCAGCCGGATGTCGTAACGATATGTTTTGTCGGATGAGTAGACAGTCTGCGTAGCCTCATCAACCCATGTCGTTGGCCAAGTGACAGGCTCGATGGGGTCAATGAACTTAGCATTGGGCACGACATCTCCTGTTGAGCTATTATAAGTAAATAATTTCGTCTGGGCGCGAACTGTGAATGTTACGAGTAACATCATTGAAATGAGCAATACTTTTTTCATTTTTTATGGATTTATTGTTTATAATAGAAAAACACAACATCGGCAATTTTATCCGACCCGAAACTATAATTTAAGCCATATTTAGGTTCGCGGATTCCCCTATCCATTTCGAGCACAAAAGGAATTTTCCCTCCCCACTTTGCACTGACAATACCTTTTCCGGGAACGGCAACGACGACATGCCCATGTTCCATTGGATTAGGATTTATCCAGCCTCCTACTACAAAATATCCTTTATTAGCGTAATCTTGGGTGTCATGAACGCTTATAGGAATCCAATGGTCAGGTGTTTTTTTCCAGTATGTAACCATTTCGTTTGCTACTATATTCATTCCCTTTGGTACAGTTTTGTATATCCGCTTAAACATTTCAATGACACCTTTGTTACAAATCGATAGTCCTTTATATTTTCCTATGTTTTTGAAGTGAAGTACTACATTTTCGGCAGTAGACGTCAAGACAGAAGGAGCGACTATGTAACTGGGTGAATTGCTTCCGCCGCCGGTCTGTTCGCCACCCGACGGTTTCCCTCCGTCGCCGCGCCCGCCGGCGGGGCCGCCATCACCTGTCTGGCCGCCGGTTCCGCCATTGGGATTGTAGTCAGGGTCGGTCGTGGGGTCGTAGCCCGGGTCGGTCGGACATTCACACGGATAGCGCTTGCACTCCGAGCATATCTCGCAATAGTCGCGCCATGGGTGTGCTTTTCCGCAACGCTCGCAGCGCTCGGCCTCGACGATGACCGTCTTCCCGCATGGGCACATTGTTCCATACACCGGAAGGCCGCAAAAGATGCACATGGAATTCGGCGTCTCGCCCACATTGCGGCTCAAGCCCGTGCGCGTCATCTTGCCGCCCACGAACATGGACATTGAGAAAGGAGCGGCCGCATAGTCGGCTGCCGCCGTGTCGAGGCGCAGGTAGTTGTCCACATTGACGAAGGCCTGTGCCTCGCCGTCCTTGTAGAGGGTGCCGTGGAGCATTCGGCCGTCTAGACGCGAGACGAAGTAGAAACCGCTGTAACCCGTGCCCCCGAACGTGACGCCCATCGAATCGACGCCTTCTGGATGACGGCGGCTGTATGCGGGCGAGGGGAGGTAGCTCACCACGAAGCCAGCCAACTCGCCGCCCGCGCAGCGCTTGACGAGGAACTTGCTCCGCAGCGGGGCGGCCACCTTGCGGGGGCGGCCTTCGTCGAAGTATTCCACCATGGCGGTGGCCGCTCCGTGCTTCAAGGGAAAGGGATGAGTGTTTCCCCGTTTTTCTCGATTAGCTGGAAGGTTTCCCAGTCCATTTCCGCCCCCTACGGGGACGTTCACAGACTGTCTGGTGCGTTTCTTCCCGCTTTCTGTGTTTTTCACGGTTTTAGCCCCATGAAGAGGGGCCACTTTTCCGCCTCGCTCGCTGAGGTAGAGCTTGGCCATGTCCACCATCGGGGGCGGCGGGCCGCTGTCTTCATGCAACGGGTCGGTTTCGTCGAACGCCATGCACGAGGTCAAAAGGGTGGGTAACAAGGCGAGGGCGCACAGGCACCGCCAAACGCTTATTTTTCATAGGCACACGATTTTGGTTAAGCATCGTGGGCAAATTTAAGCCATTGTTTGAAAGCTCCAAAGCTTTTTCAGCGAAAATAGCATATACATTGGACGGGAATAGTATATTCATTTCACGAACGGAAGCCCTGACAGAAAATCCTAAGTCCTTGACAGAAATTCCTGAGTGGCTAATAGGATTTCCTGAGAGGCTGACCGTTTCTCCGTCTCCAAACAAAAGAAAGGCCGCCTGTGGCCGTGTGAGCCATCTGGGCGACCTTGTGGAGACCTTTGCGCGAAAAGGATGGGCAGCGCCTTGCCCGCGCTCCCGTGACGGGGCGATGTGTCAGCTTTTCTCCTTGATGAAACCGCGGCGGTAGGCGAGGAGCAGGTTGTTCAGGTCGGCAATTTGCACGCGCAGTTCGGCACCGATGTCGGTGTCGTTGACCATGGCGCGCTGACCGGTCATCTCGACGATTTGCGTGGTACTCTTGATATCCGTCCCGTTGCGGATGGCTTCTTCCGTGGAGGTGAAGGGCTCATGCTGCACCAGTTGGAATCCGCGGCTGTGGTAGACGAGGGTGTAGCCGGCGATGCCAGTCGTGTTGTGGTATGCTTTGGCGAAACCGCCGTCGATGACCATCAGCCGCCCGTCGGCCTTGATGGGGTTTTCGCCCTTGCCCACGCGCACGGGCACGTGGCCGTTGATGATGTGGCGGTGTTGGCCTTGCACGCCGAACTCGTCGAGGATGCGGTCGCACACGGCGGCGTTGTCCCGCAGTTTGTAGTACCACCCTTTCTCTTCGGCATGCGTTTCCCGTTCGGCTATGAAGTATCGTTCGAACGTGGCCATCTTCGATTTGTCGAAAAGTGGAGAGTCAGGGCCGCACCAAAGATACCAGAAAAAGTCGAGTGCTTCTTCTTTGTCTGTCGTTTCTGCGCTGTGATCGAATGCTGTGCGGATCATTTCCTCAACTTTTTTGAGAAGTTCCTTGCCTTTTACTCGTTCTTGTCCGACGCAGACTTCGCGAAGGCTGCCATCCTCGTTCAGGGGGATGGATGCGTGGAAGAGCAAGTTTGAGTTATAGACTCCGAACATAGCCCCGTGTGTCAGCAGGCAGGCCATGTGGCGTTGTAGCCGGTCGCATATACGGAAAGAATGAACTAGTTTCTTCATCAGTTCTCTCTCTTCCGCCGTGAGCGCAAACGGGTCTTCGGGATCGATGGTTGGGAAAGAGTGGTCGAGCAGGGGGTAGGCTTTTCCGTCTATCGTAATAGTGTGGTTGTCGTAGTCGATGGCACGGAGTAGTGCGCGGTCTTTCATTCCCCATTCCGGGTGTCGCTCGTAAAGTTGACCTTCGAGCTTGAATTGGATGATGGCGATAGCCTTATGCATCTCGGTGATGAGACGCAGGGTTTTGTCGCTCAGGTCCTGTCCTTCATCCGTTTTGGGCAGGAAAGGCCGGCATTCGTCGCCTGCATACGTCTCCATGGCAAAGGTGGCGAGGGGCACCATGTTGATGCCATAGCCTTCTTCGAGCGTCTGCGTGTTGGCGTATCGCAGCGAAAGGCGCAACAATCCTGCCACACAGACAGGACTTCCTGCTGCTGCGCCCATCCACAGCACGTCGTGGTTGCCCCATTCGATATCCAGGTTGTGGTAGTGGCTGAGCGTGTCCATGATGAGGTGGGCACCGGGTCCCCGGTCGTATATGTCGCCGAGTATGTGGAGTTGGTCGATGGCCAGACGTTGGATCAGGTAACACAGGGCGACGATGAAGTCGTCTGCACGGCCAGTCGAGATGATTGTGTGGATGATGACGTTGAAATAGGCCTGCTTGTTGTGGTCCTCAATGGATTCGTGGAGCAATTCCTCGATTATATATGAGAACTCTTCCGGCAGGCTTTTGCGAACCTTGGAGCGCGTGTATTTTGACGAGACGTTGCGGCAGACTGTCACGAGCTGGTTCAGCGTAGTCTGGTAATAGTCGTCAAGATGGTCGTCGCTGGCCTTCACAAGCTCGAGCTTCTGTTCGGGGTAGTAGATGAGCGTGCAGAGGTCTTTTTTTTCCTGCTCGCGCAGCGTGTTGCCGAAGAGTTCGTTCACCTTACGTTTGATGTTTCCCGAAGCATTGCGCAGAATGTGCTGGAATGCCTCGTTCTCGCCGTGCAGGTCAGCCATGAAGTGTTCCGTGGCTTTGGGCAGGTGAAGAATGGCTTCGAGATTGATGATTTCCGTAGTGACGCTTGAAATTGTCGGGAAGTCACGGGCCAGCAGGCGCAGGTAGCGCAGGTCCTTGATGACATTGTCTGTTTGTTGGTTACTAATGGAGGGCATATGCCAAGGGAATTCGGTTTGACAGGTGCAAATTTAGTTTTTTGTGACAAGGTTGCGAAATTTTTATTTGTCGATAAAGTTTTTTGTCTGCATTATTTGCTACTTTTGCTGTCGATACGTGTGTATGCCGGAGGGCATACCCGTAAGTATGGCAGATATTGCTGAATTCAACTTGCAAATGCAACAGAATTCTGATT
>UMEP01081531.1_pt1 | contig 35553 bp, 46 predicted proteins | sample 1964771 | NCBI WGS metagenome assembly UMEP01 (sample SAMEA4836022, study PRJEB28245) | human gut metagenome | biome: gut microbiome; material: fecal sample | place: Denmark | collected 2008 | reverse complement strand
AGGGAAAGATTATCCGAAATGGAAGCCTTTCTGCTGAACTTTGAGAACGGGCTTGCCTCCATCCAGCAGTTTGAGATACGGAAGATGAACAGCCAGGAGCTCAACAATGCCATATACGATTACATCAACCTCTCCTATGAGACCCCCACTGACGATGCCACGCTGAAAACGGTCAATCCGATGGCAATCAATCAGAACGGGGACATGAAAATCGGGCAACAGTTCGTAGCGATGCTGTCTCTCACAAATGAAGGGGAGCATCTGCATGAACTGGTCGTTCCGCATACCGGCAAGTCGAAATCCTACGGTGGACAGATAGAAGTGCCGGACAGTATCAAAAGCAAATGCTCGATGCTTTATCCGGTAGGTTTGGGCTTGCCGTTCGACCACATTGTGAATGTGGTGATAGAGATCACAGACCCAGATGCCACGGTGACTGCCATCGGTGCTGAAAAAGACGCATTGAATTACATCACCAACTTCTATCCTCCGGCTTCAGAAAAGCAGCGCGAACAGGAAGCCTTCTGCAACGAAATCACCAAATTCGATTATCAAACCGCATATACGGCTTTCAATGTCATCGTGAACGACACGGACAAGACCACCCTCATGCGCAAAATCGCATTGGTACAGCAGGGTTATTCCTTCATGAACCAAAGCAGTTGTTATGTGGAGAATGCGGAACTGTGCAACCTGTTTTTCACGAACATTCCCGGCAATGCGAGAGCCAACTACCGGGGATTCATCAACACCACGAAACAGGCCATCTGCTATTTGCAGAAAGAAGGGATGTATTTGTCTGACAGCAAAGGACACATCTACAATGACCGTTTCGGCACACCCGTCAGAATCAACCTGTGGGATTACCCCACCTTGAACAACAAGAACCGCATCGTTATCGGTCCGTCCGGTTCGGGAAAATCATTCTGGCTGAACAACTATATCCTGCAAAGCTATGAGCTTGGCAGGGATGTCATGATTATCGACATCGGAGGTTCGTACCGTTCGATGATTGCGCTGAACCGGGGCAAGTATTTCGATTCAACGGAACAGAAGAAATTCGCGTTTAACCCATTCCTCTGCGACCGGGACAAAAACGGCAAATACCTGTATATCGACCCCTCGGATGCCGAATCTGCGGATGACCTCATCAAGACCATCGTAGCCATCATCAGCTATATCTGGAAAGCCCGTGAGCCGATGCTTCCGGCAGAAAGTGCCATCCTCCGGAAATCCATTATCGGATTCTATGATTATGTGAACAACTCATCGATAGGGGAGAAGCACGAACGGATATTCCCATGCCTGACCGCATACCGGAAATTCCTGCAAGACGTATTCAGCAACCGTATGAGCGAGTTTGAAAAACAGAAATTCGAGATTGAGGAACTGATACTGCTTCTGGAGCCATATACAGAGGGAGAAATGAGTTTCCTGCTCAACGCAAAGGAAAACGTAGACATCGTGCATGACCGTCTCATCGCGTTCGACATGGAAGATGCCAGCAAGAAAGAATACTTCCCATTGGTTGCTATTATCACCCTTCAGATGATTGTCGACAAAATCAAGAAACGGCAGGGCTTCATGAAGGAACTGATTATAGACGAAGCATTGGATTTTCTTCAGGACGAGAAGTTTGGAGACTTTATCGCCTACTTGTACCGCACGTTCCGGAAAAAGGAAGGAAGCATCACCCTTGCCGCACAGAACATCCTTTTCCTGAAGAACATGCCGCCAAGCATCAAAGACTCCATCATCATCAACTGTGCAACCAAGATTATCTTAGACCATTCGGAACACCGGCAAAACTTGCCGGAAGTGCAAGCTGTACTATCCATCACGGACGAAGAACTGTTCATGATAGAATCCCTCCAGCGGACGGAACGTTGGCGTGAATTCTTCATCAAAATGTCGAATGACGCTTTCATTTTCCGCAATGAAGTCTCAGAATTTGCGGCAGTCGCATTTGACTCCCGTCAGGCTACGGTTGTCAGGCTGAAACAGCTGTTTCAGGAAACCGGTTCCACCTATACGGCCATCAACCTGTATTTAGAAGAAAGGAGGCGGCGGTATGGATGACGCGACACAAGGACTGAATGAAATCCTGAATTGGTCAGGCGATTTCAACAGCCAGTCTTACGCATTGGCCGGAAGCATCGCATCCGCCATGCTCGGAGTAGCCCTGATATTCGTAGTCTGGGCATTGGCCACTAAAAAAGACAATGCCAAAAGCTACCTGATAGCTTGGTTTGTCTGTGTGGTATTCACTTTATTATTCATCCTCAAATAAGAAAAGACAAATGAAAAGGACACTTCTTGTATTCGGTCTTATTGCCGTCTTGTTCTGCACGAACATCCGTCAGGCACACGCACAGTTTGTCGTGTCAGACCCCGGTCATACCGCACTGAACGCCACAGAATGGATAACCAACGTCAAGCAATGGATATCCCAAATCAATGAAATGATCGATGCCCAGGAACTACGGTTAGGTTTACAGAAGATAGACCAGTTAAAAGAGCTGCAATCTCTCAAAGAGCTTGCCGACCTGTTGGATGACGTGGCTTGCCTGAGCAGCGAGTACAGTTTCTACCTGAATGTCGGTTCCAACTACCATTGCCTGAAATTCCTGAACTTCCAGCGCGTAACCGTGAATCTCAGTCTGAGCACTGACCTGCTTTTTAAGGTAGCCACGGTGACCAGTTATTTCTCCATGAACTCGGAAGGACGCATGTCGTTTATCGAACAAGTGAAGGAATCTGTCGAGAAGGCTTCGGAACAAATGAGAGAATTCAACGAATCGGTACGATCTACCGTTATCTACAAATCATTGAAAGGGCATAACCGGAAAACCTATTATCAAGGACGGTTGGCCGCTTACACACGTTATACCAATTAGCCGTTATGAATCAAGACAACTTTTTATGGGGCTTGCAGATAACAGACGGGCTGACGATGGAACTCGTTTCCCAAATGACCGTCATTGCCTTCGGAGTGGGTGTCATCTGCTTCATCTGCAACATCGCTTACAACTATCTGGCGCATGGAGCCAGCCAGTTATTGAATCCGAACGAAGACAAGTTTCCGGACATGATGGAAATCGCCCGTTGCCTTGTCCTGTTCTTCTGCCTGACTTTGTATAAGCCCATCGCCCAGACGATTGTCGGGACAATGGAAGTCATCAACGAAGCCACCTCGCTCACTTCGGACAGGGCACAGGAGTTTGCACAATTCATGGCACAGTCGGCTACCGAACAGGGGGAGATGATTGCCGAGTACGACAAACACGCTTTAGAGTCGGAAGTTGCCGCAGGAGAGGACACGACCGGTGCCATGCAACAGGAGTTGGACAAAATGGATGAAGAGGATGAAATGACGGGCGTTCGCTCCAGCGTGGAGAAAATCGCCCAACTGCTCAATCCTGCCAATCTGGTTACACTAGTACTGCACGCGGTAGCTGCCTTGCTCGGCGGCATCATCCAAATCATTATCTTGGGGCTTGGCGTAGTCATCGTCAAGATTCTGGTCATTCTCGGTCCGTTTGTGTTTGCCGCAAGCATGTTGCCCGTTTTCCAGAAGCAACTAAGCATATGGTTCGGAACGCTCTGTTCCGCATGTATGGTATTTACAGTAATCAATATCCTCAACCAGATCATGTGGCAAACCCTAAAAGCCATCTATACGGAAAGTGCAGACACGGTAGATGCAGCCACCCAGCAGCTTCAGTATCTCGGACTTGACTTGGCAATGATTGGTGCCTATTGCAGTTGCTTCTGGTTATCCTCAAAGATTGTAGGACACAGCGATGCCGGAAAAATCATCTCTAAAACCGTCTCCATCGTAACGACAGCTGCCACGATTGCGCTGATGGGTGGAGCCGCTGCCGGAAAGCTCACCAATGTAGGAGCCGCCGCTAGTGCAGGAGAAAGCATCATAGACAATAATAAAAAGTGAAAACATTATGGACTTGACAAAATTCAAAGGAGCAGATGATACTGTCAGACTGACCATCCGGCTTTCCATCGGCTATTGTATCCTATTGACAGCCGCTTTTGTAAGCTGCATCATCTACCTGACCGTAAAGATAGAGAAAGCCTACAGCCAGGCATTGGTCATCGACAAGAACGGGGAAGTATATGAGACAAGCAGCCTACCAGCCGGTTCCATGCGCAAATACGAGTATCTCAACCACGTGAAAACCTTCGTTACCCACTGGTATGCATTCGATGAAAGCACGTATGAAGGCAACATATCCCTTGCGCTGAACCTTATCGGGAACAAGGGAAAAGAACTGTTGAACGAATACAATGACGTGAACATGCTCAATTCGCTTATCCAGAAAAACATCCGGTACGGTGTCACCATCAAGGACGTGGAAATCCATACGAATACCATTCCCGTATCAGGAAAGATACTGTTCACCCAGACCGGCTACCGGGCAAGAGGGAGCGTATCGCGCGACATTGAAGCCGAATTTACCCTTTATGACGTATCGCGAAGCGAAGACAATGCGCACGGGGCAAAGATAGAGGACTGGATTGTCCGTTATTCAGAGCCGGTGGAAAACGGCGATGACCTGCTCCACCAGACAAGCCCCTCCACTGCGGATGAGAATGAACCCAATCCTGAAAACTCAAACAGATAAGCCATGAACATGAAAGATTCATTGAAAGACAAGAACAAGCTGCTGATGGTCATACCCATCCTGTTAGGCATCCTGTTCATTTATGTGTTCTTCCTGCACGGTTCCGGTCAGGAAACGCAGGAATCATCCGATAACCGCACAGCGGAAACCCTGTTGGAACCCGAATCGCGTGTTGCCGAGAAAGCCGCCAACAAAATGGAAGCCTATAAGCAAGACGAAAGGGAGAAACAGGAACAAGCCCGCCTTCAGGAAGCCTCACGTGTCAGAGGTTCTGACTTCTATTTTGAAATGCAGAACCGGGAAGAAAAATATGACGAAGCGACACTTGAACGTATCCGAAGGATGCATAAAGACCCGTATTCAGAAGTCATGGAAGAATACGGTGGAGGAAAAGACGGACGTTTTTCCCGGCAACTGGAAGCCCAACTAAACGGGTTGGAAGATGAAGAAGCCCTGAACGAGATTATCCGGAAAGCCAAGAAAAACGCGCGCATCCGGAAAGACCTTGCAGAATCAAGTGCATACCGTGAAAAGATGTATGAGCGAATTTCCGGGTATGACAAAGAAGAACAAGCATCGGCAAGCCAACCCGTCTCTTCAGACACCATGAACAACCGGGTACAACACGCTCCCATCTATTTGGCTGGAAATGGGAAGCGGATGCGCAGACAACGCTCCGCACTTCCCAAAAGCAGCAACCTTATCAAAGCCTGCATTCACGGAGACCAGACCATTGTCACGGGCAGCACAGTACGGATGCGCCTGTTGGAAGACGTGCATGTATCAGGAATGAAGATACCTGCTAACACGCTGTTCTACGGCACCGCCACATTAGGAGCCAGCCGGTTAGATATTGTCATCAACAACCTGAAAGTCGGCAACAGCATCAACCCAGTCTCCTTCCTTGTTTTCGACAATGATGCGATGGAAGGGCTGAACCTGCCGAACAACATGAAAGCAACAGCGGCCAAACGCATGGAGCAGGAGCTTGTGCAGAACATTGACATGCCGCTCTCCAGTATCGGAACAATGACCAGTGAGGTCACAAGTGCCATCAACGCCACGACACAGATAGCTAAGCAAATCTTGAACATGAGCCTGTCGCAGTCCAAAGTACATCTGAAAAGCAACTATATCATGTACATACAGGAAGAAAGCGAGGAATCAAAGCTCAAACGGGAAGCCGTCCAGCAAGAACTGCAAAAGCTATACAGCCAACTGGAGCAGGAGAAAGAGAAAAAGAAGTCTCACCCTTTAAAAACACTCATAGACAAGTTATGACCGACATACTCAACTATCTGTTGGCGCTATCCGCAATTTTCTTCGGCTACCGCATCTATATATCACGAAGGAAGGGGAAAAGTTTCCGAGAAATCCGTCCGCTGACCCTCTCATTCGTTATCTGTGTTCTCCTATTATGGGGAATCACCGTATTCACCGCATTTTTCAATTAAAATCACAGAGACATGAAAAAGATAAAAATCGCATACATGCTGTTCGGATTGCTCTGTTGTCTGTCCGCATCCGCACAAGAGACTGAGACACCCCGGAAAGAGGCAATCACCCAAAAGGACATCCGCATCTCTTTCGACTATGTGAAACACCTTGTCTTTCCCGTACAAGTGTCGGACATTGCCATCGGGAAAGAGAACCTGATACTGGCAGAACGGGTGGAAGAAGCCCCACATATCGTCCGGCTCTCCGCACAGGCCGAGGATTTTGAAGAAGAAACGAACCTTACCGTTGTCTGCATTGACGGAAGCGTCTACACCTATCACGTCACTTACCAGTCCGGCGATAAGACGGACACCTATCCGGTCATTTATGAAGACAACGGCAAATGGCAGCACCATGACTACCGGGCGGAAGTAAGCGACCTGCACGTCACCGAGTTCTTTTTCCCGGAAGATGTCGTTTACGGTACCCCAGGCAACGAAATGTCATTCAGCCTTTCCACCTACAACAACCAGTTGAAAGTAGTTACAGCACCCGATGCCGTAGCGTATTCCAACCTGTTTGTCATCGACAAGGATATGAACACCTACCATATCACAATCCGGAGAAACGAAACGGCATCCTACACCTATAACTTCGACAACGCGCGCCAATATACGGCTCATGTAGACGTAAATAGCCAAGAAATGGAGAAGTGCATCCGTGAGCTAAGGACAAAAGAACGGAACATTTTCAGTCTGGGTGTCATCAAGAACAAGTTTGAGCTTTCAATGGCCAATCTCTATGTACACAATGATTTCATGTTCTTTGTCTTTGACGTAAGAAACAATTCCCACATTGATTACGACATCGAGTTTGTGAAATGCTTCCAACGTGACCTGAAGAAAAGCAAGAACGCCATCCAGCAGGAAACGGCCATAGACCCCGTTTACCTGAAGGACTTTGAGACCAAAATCAAGGGGAAGAGCCGGAACCGCCTGATACTCGGATTCCAGAAATTCACCATCCCGGATGACAAAGTATTTGAAATCGAGATGTATGAGAGAAACGGCGGACGCCACATGAAGCTCGCTGTATTCAATGAATATATCCTGTCAGCAGAACCCTTATATAAAGAACGCCCATGACCCTGAAAGAAGCACTGGATTCCTATCAGTTTGACAACGTAGGACAATTCAACGGTATTGCCCGTTCGCTCGGTTACCAGACTGAATATAAAGATAGTTATTTCCGTTTCCACAAAGACGGGGAAGAAACCGTCCTGCACATCGATCAGATACGGGCAATAGCCGGAAGCAAGCCCGATAACTCCTTACGGGAACAGTCTAAGGAACGTGTTTCCGGGATTTTCGACAAAGACCGGGCCAACGACCCCGCATACGCTGCTGAACTGGAGCAGAAGGGTATCAGCATCATCCGGTGGGAAAACCTGAAAGGGCAGGACAAGGACGGATTCACCGTTATCGACCACCGTCACAAGGTATGCTATACCGGTCAATCCTTATACGAGTACGCCCATAAGAACGGGAATATTCTTGACGGTAAAGGGACTAGACTGGAGAAAGGCATCCTGTCAGATATGATGGAGATTAACGGCAAACAGGGCAAGCTGCGGTTCAGTGAAAACGGCATATCCGTGTTCTACCGTAAAGAGACGCTGACCATTCCCGATAAGATATTAGGGAAAAAGCTCAGCAAGAAAGACAAGGAGCTTCTGCTTGCAGGAGAGATTGTCCCCCTTACGGTCAAGAAAAAAGACCTGATGCTGCAAGTAGATAAAGACTTGAATTCCGTCATCGTCCGTTCCAACCAAGAAATACGGATTCCTGAAACTATCGGACAAACGCCAGAATATCATGGGCATAAACTGACGAAAGCGGACAAATACCTGCTTGCCAACGGACATACGCTTGAAAACATACTGATGCACAGCAAAGAAGGGTATTTCATTGCAGATATCCGGCTGACCGATGACAAGAAAGGCATCCAATTCAGCAACATACAGAGCCTTACACCGTCAAAAGCACAGGAACTGATAAAAGAGATGACACCCAAACTAGGCTCATCCACCCAACGGGATAACCCTAATGAAGAACGTCCGACACGTGACATGGAAGCCGAATTAAAGGAAGCCATCGGAAAAAAAGACTTCGAGAAGCTGCAAAGCCTGAAAGAAGAAGGCTACCGCCCCAGCGAAGAATACATCCGTGGAATCGCTAAGGAAAAAGGACTGGATGAACGTCAGACCGCGTCCGTATACCAGGTATTCGGCATTGCTACCGAAATGAAAAACGAACAGGAAAGCATAGCCCAAAAGCTTTATGAAGCCGCATTGAAAAACGATTTCGTGACGATACAGGAAATACAATCCGGCGGTTACCGGCTGCGCAATGACGATCTCACCCACATGCGTGAATCCGGCGTACAGTCCAACACCCTCATCGCCATACAGAAAATATTCGGGCTAAAAGCCCAAGAAAAGAACATGGGAGACGTGCGACTTGCCAACAGTGCAAAACCGGAAAATGCCAAAGACATGGTACGCCCCATAGCCAGCACCATCAACCGTGCATTCAATGACCTTTAAAAAACAATACAATGGATTACGAAGAACTGGTACAGAAAAATCAGGCAGGAGAAATCAGCGATTTAGAGTTCCTGCTTGCGCAAGATGAACTTGCGCCAGCCTACAAGGAGGCGATGAAAGAAAGCCTTCAGGAGATAAATGACGAGACAGCCCGAAAATGGCTGCTCCAGTATGAAAACGACAAATTATACGGACATGGAGACAGCTGGTGACAAAGCATTGAAACTGTTCGCAGACTTAATGGTAGAGAAAATCCGCCAAGTCGAGGACAACTGGCACAAGCCTTGGCTATCCACCCAAGGCGGAGGATTGCCACAGAACATAGAAGGGCGTGCATACAATGGCGTCAATTCCTTCATGCTGTTTCTACTTTCGGAAAAAATGAATTATTCCCTTCCGGTATATATGACCTTCATGCAAGCGAAGGACAACGGAGTGAATGTCCTGAAAGGAGAAAAGTCATTTCCGGTCATCTATTGGAACTTCTCCATCAAAGACAAGGAAGGGCGGAAAATCACGCTTGACCAATACAGGGCACTGAGCAAGGAAGAGCAGGAACGGTACAAAGTTACCCCTTTCATGAAAACTTACAACGTATTCAACGTGCATCAGACCAACCTGCAAGAAATACACCCGGAGAAATGGGAATCCCTGAAAGAGAAGTTTCAGGCACCGGCCTTAAAGGATGAACAGGGAATGTTTACCATGCCGCTGTTGGACGCTCTGATGCGCGAACAGAAATGGATTTGCCCGATTCAACAACAGGTAGGTGACAAAGCCTATCATGTCCGGGGAGAAAACGGGTACATCGTCATACCGAAAAAAGGTCAGTTCAACAGCGGCGAGAATTTCTATTCGACCCTGCTGCACGAAATGGCACATTCTACCGGGGAACCTGCATACTTGAACCGTGAAAAAGGCAGGATTTTCGGTGACGAAAAATATGCAAGGGAAGAACTGGTAGCCGAACTCACTGCGGCAACCACCGGTCAGACGATGGGCATATCCACCCATATCCGTGAAGAGAATGCCATGTATCTGAAGAACTGGCTTACAGGACTGAAAGAAGATCCGAAATTCATCTATTCACTCCTGTCTGACGTAGGCAAAGCCAGCGGCATGATTCAGGAAGTAAGCCAATCCATGCATCCCTATCTGAGCCAAGAGGAACGCTTTCTGACAGCCGTACTCAAACATGACGGAAAGGAGCTTGAAGATATGAAGAAAGACGGTTTCATTCCTTCGGAAAAAAACATCGAAAGGGCAAAGACGAACGGCATTACGGAAACCGGCAGCGAATTGCTTGCCAGCATCTATGAAATTACCGTTCCTCCAACGATTGGAGCGGCAACCGTCCATAAAGGTTATGAGCCACAACTCGGATTATAGATTATAAACAACTTAAAAAACAATCATTATGTTTACAGGAGAAATCATCGGTTATGTCGGTGCGGATGCACGCACCAACAAGAACGGGAAAGGATTCAATTTCCACGTATCACACAAATTCAGAAACGCGGACAGTGAAGAACAGACCTTATGGGTATGCTGCTTCGTGAACTTTGAAAGCAAAGTAATGGAATACCTGAAGAAAGGCACGCAAGTCTATGTATGCGGAGATGTCTACGCCGATGTGTTCCATAAAGAGGACGGCAGTCATGTCCCTTCCGTCAGCCTGAATGTCTCGCGCATCGAGCTCTTGGGCAAAGCGGATAAGAAAGAAGAATCAACGGTATCCCAATCTTAACAAGCAGACGATGGAAAGAGAAAAGAAAGACCTGTCATTTATCCTGATTCTGCTCTCCACCCTGATAGGCATCGCCGTACTTTTCCAATGGGCGATAATGAACGGTCTGTATATACCGCACGGCAATCCGTCAATGTGGGAAAAGCTGATGGAGAAAGGCATGATGTTCCGGTTCCTGTACGTCATCCTCATCGGCGGTCTTGCCTTTCTCTTTCCGGTCGGTATGCCAAAAGACGAAAGCCGGAAATGGTTTTATGCCAGCATGACACTGCTGACCGCTTCGATGTTGGTCATCGGATTCAGCCGTCTTTCCCATTGGTACAACCTGTTCGTTTTCCCATGCCTGTTTGCCGCCTATACCTTGTTGGTCATCAAAACCCTTCCATACTTCATCCGCAAGCACGTCAAATCTGAGGAAAGCATCTTCGGTCTGAGCAATGAAGAATCACCATTCTACTTCCGGTTTGAGACAGCGAATGGTCCGCTGACCATCCACAAACCCCAACAGAACATCTATATCGATGGCGGTCCGGGGTCTGGGAAGTCTGAAAGTTGGATAAAAGGCATGATTTACCAGTGTGCTGAACGCAATTATGCCGGATTCATCTATGACTGGGAAGGAGACCCTACCAAAGCCAACTCGCCCATTCTCTCACGCATAGCCTACGGGAGCATCGAGCACTTCAAGAAACAAGGCAGGGAAGTACCCGGCTTCGCCTACATCAACTTCGTGGATATGTCCCGTACAGTCCGGGTGAATGTTCTTTCGCCACGCTACATGTACAAAGGCAACGAATCCCTGTTTATCCGGAACATCATCACGACATTGATGAAGAACCTCGAAGCCAGTTGGAAGGAAAAGACCGACTTTTGGGCTAACAACGCTATCAATTATGTCTATTCAATCGCTTACAAGTGCTTCAAGGAACGTGAGCAAGGCATCTGCACGCTTCCTCATGTCATTGCTTTCGCCTTGTCCGACAGCGACCTTGTGTTTCACTGGCTTTCAGAAGACCCGGAAATCGCTCTGAATATGTCATCCATGCTGACCGCATGGAAACTCGGCGCACAACAGCAGACTGCCGGTGCCGTTTCATCCGCACAGACCCCGCTTGTCCTGCTGAACAACAAGTACATTTTCTGGGTGTTGTCTCCCTTGCCCGAAGAAGAGTTCTCATTGGACATTACCAACAAAGAACATCCTACACTGCTCTGTGTTGGCAATGCTCCAACCATCAAGGAAGCAGTATCTCCGGCAATCTCCTGTATCGGAAGCGTGCTTATGTCGCAGATGAACAATCCGGGAAAGGCAACCAGCGTATTCATGGTAGACGAATTCCCCACTATCCTCCTGCAAGGGATAGACACCTTTATTGGTACAGCCCGAAAGCACAACGTATCGACCATCCTTGCCGTACAGGATTTCAATCAAGCGATCCGGGATTACGGAGACAAAAGCGCAAATATCTTAAAAGCCTCCTGCGGAACACAGGCTTACGGCATGACGGGAAACGAGAAGACCGCCAAAGACATTGAAAGCCTTTTAGGAGAACAGAAGGAAGCCCAACAGTCTTATTCTCATCAGGAAAGCGGAAGTGACAGCATGACTGAAAGCCTGCAAAAAGAAAAGGTGTTGAAAGCCCGTGAGGTGGCAGGGCAGTCTGCCGGGCATTTCACAGGTAAAATTGCCGGAGGGAAACCGCCCTATTTCAGCACCCAATTCCAGATGTGCCGGTTTGAGGAACAAGAAATACCCCGTTTCTCTTTCCCCGTCAGGCTTGGAAAGGGAAAGGAGAAACTGGAACTGGAGATACTGGAAGAAATCGTACAGCAGAACTACATCAGAATCATCAGCGATGTGAATGCCATCCTTAACAACGTGGCAGACCGGTTGAAAAACCAAACCGCAAACACAACCAACCAACGGAAACAATAATGAAAATACAAACGAACCATTTAAATTTTTGAAATATGAAAAAGCATTATCAAGCATTCTTAGCGATTTTATGCACAACCTTGTGCATCATGACCTCGTGCAACAGCGAAAACGATCCATCCGTAACAGACAGCGGAAGCATATACCGGGTAGTCGTGGAAGTCAACGGAAACAGCCCTAAAGGGAACCTGCATCTGTATAACCTTGACGGAGTAGCGTTCAGGAACGAGCAGACCGGAGAACGGACGGAGCAAGTCAATGAGAGTTTCACCAGCCGGACGTCTTACGTCACAGACGGAAAGGTCTGCAAAATCACAGCACAAGGCATCCTGTATTCAAAAGAAGATGCGACGCTTACCATGAACGTGTATAAAGACGGAGAGACGGTATTCAGTCAATCCAAACAGCTGACTGCTGTTCCGGGTACAGACACAACCATTGATTTGGTGTACAGCACTGTAAAATAAATAGCCATGCCTCTGTCCGATAACTATCCATATCGGACAGAGGCGCAACGCCTACTGCATGAATTGATACAGCTTGAGAAATCTTTCCATATCTCTAAAAAAACATACGCAATGCTTTTCTACCTAAAAGATATTTATTATCTTTGTGAAAGATAATTTTTCTCATTTATAATAATTAGAAGAAACAAATGAAATTCGACAGATTCATAGACAGGCAGGATTCGTTGGAACGGATAAAAGAGGCATTGCAACGGCAGCATCCGCAGTTCATTGTCATTTATGGGAGAAGGCGTATCGGGAAGTCTACGCTCATTAAGGAAATCCTGACGGGCAATGACGTGTATTTTCTCAGTGACCAGACCAATGAAGCCAACCAGCGTATGCTGTTTGCCAAGTCCATATCCGACATCATTCCCCGTTTTGACAAGATGGTTTACCCGGATTGGGAAACGCTGCTGTTGGAACTAAACGAACGTATAAGCAAACGTATCGTAGTCTGTCTGGATGAGTTTCCTTATATGGTCAAAAGCTGTGCCGCACTTCCATCTGTCATCCAAAAGCTGCTGAATGGAAGAACACTCAGATTCGACCTGATTATCTGCGGTTCTTCGCAACAACTGATGCAGGGATATGTGCTGGACAGGAAAGAACCGCTATACGGACTGGCTGATGAGATTATCAAACTGGCTCCTATACCCGTCCCGTACATCTGTCAGGCATTGGGTGTGGATGAAACAACCGCTGTGGAAGAATACGCCGTTTGGGGCGGGATTCCCAGATATTGGGAACTGAGAGCCGATTACCCGGATCAGGGCACTGCCATAAGAAGATTGATTTTAGACACCAAGGGAATTTTGGCGGAAGAACCCCAAAGGCTTCTACGGGATGACCTGCGCGACACGGTACAGACCTCCACCATCCTTTCTATCATCGGTAACGGTGCGAACAGGATCACCGAGATTGCGGCACGTGCCGGAAAAGAAGCCACCCAAATATCCGAACCGTTAAGCAAGCTCCGTGAATTGGGGTATGTCAGACGGGAAGTGCCATTCGGCGAGAGCGAGAAAAAAAGCAAGAAAGGCATCTACCGCATCAACGACAACATGCTGCAATTCTATTACCGGTTTGTCGCGCCACACCGTTCCATCCTTGAATTGGGGCGTGTCGATCGGGTCATGAGCCTCGTTGAATCGCAGTTCAACCAATATGCCGGCGACTGTTGGGAACATCTCTGCCGCCAGTTCGTGAGCGGCAATGAGATTGACGGAATCGCATACGGCATGGCTTCCAGATGGTGGGGGAAAATATTCCCGGATGACAGCAAGGCAGGGAAGATGGCTGAACTGGATGTCGTGGCTGAATCCTTTGACAAGAGGCACATCCTTATCGGAGAGTGCAAATGGACGGGTGGGGAAGATGCCCAAAGACTGCTCCACGACTTATCCGAAAAAGCCCGGTGCCTCCCGTTCGTCAAGGACAATCAGGAAGTGCATTTCGTCCTGTTTCTGAAACGGGAACCTGTACACAAAGAATCCGTCCGCTATTTCCTGCCGGAAGATATTCTAAAGAGTCTCTAATCCTACAACACCAACAAGATGAAAGTAGACTTCAATCAGATAAAGACCGCCATTTCCTTACCGGATTTCCTGTTGCAATTGGGATGGAAGTTCGTCAGCGGATCGTCAAATGCCTGCCCGAAGATGAGCAACGGCACACACACGATTGTCATCAAGCGCAACGCACAGAACCAGTACACCTATTGGGATGTACACAGTGACAGCATTCGTGGCAGAAGCATCCTTGACTTCATGCAGGAACACCTGTTTGAAACGACCGGGAAAAGACCGTCATTGCGAGAGGTAGGGGAGATACTACAGAAATATATAAACACCAACCGGATTGTCACGCCCGAACAAAGCAGGTATGATGTAGGAAAAACTTCCATGAACATGAATGAACTGCAATTCTATCTGAACCAACTGAGACCTTACAGCGGCAATTACCTTCAGAAAAGAGGCATCAGGAAAGAAAGCATCGAGAGCAAAGTGTTCCAGAACACCTTCTTCATCCGCGAAGTGCGGAACAAAGGAAGCGTCTACTGGAATGTCTGCGTAAAAATGTACAGCGAAAGGGGAGTGGAAGCCATCTCCCAGCGGAACGAAAACTTCAAGGGCATTATCGGCGGAAAGTTCGACTGTCTTGCCACAAGCTCACACGACAAAAGCCGTCCGATTGACATCCTGTATATAGGTGAATCCATCATTGACTGCATTTCGCATTACCAGTTGAAACACGAAAATACACCGCTGAACCTCGTATATGTATCTACCGAAGGTACACTGACCGAAGGGCAGATGCGTCTGCTCCGCATCATCCTTGACAAAAATGAAGTGAAGGCGATGCGCACGATATTCGACAACGACAAGCAAGGGTATAAGTACACCCTATGGATGCAGCGTTACTTCTATGGGAAAGACATCGACACGGAAAGCATGAGCACAGCGGAACTGGCGGCAGAGGTGGCGATGTTGGATAGTGCGGAACTGCCGGAACACAAGGACTGGAATGATGACTTGAAAATCGCCTATAACAAAAATAGATGAATAAATACCTATTTCGCCAAAATAAAAAGTACATTAAGAACTCTGCCGTGTACGTGACGAACAAAAGACTTTCGGAAAAATACACGTGAATACAGAATTTCAGTAAAAGGTAACAACAGCCCATTAAATAAAATGGGTTGTCGTTACCTTTTTATTACATATTATAATTTATTAAACCAAAGAGCTATACTAACAAAATATATAGAATCTGTATTGTTAGCTTTGATATCAAAGCTATAATTGTTAAACAAATAATCCTCCAATGATTTTAGTTCGTCAATAGTTATATTAGGTGCATGAGAGACATTAAAACTTATTTCCTTAATTTTACCTTCTTCATCAAGATAAAAATCAATCAAAACTGCATCTTTTGTTTTCTTCAATGAAGTTATTCTCTCATTTGAAAAAACTAACTTTGCCACATTGTTAATGTTTTCCTTTGGGTTGGCAGTAAAACGGCTTTTATTTATAAAATTTGTTTTACTAATTACATTTGAAGCCTTATATACCATTGAAGGAGTTACGGTATACGCTTCTCCTTTTACCATAACTTTTCTTGCGTTTTGACCATAACTATAATTGCACCCCAAAATGAATGTAGTCAAAAAAAGAAATATTTTAAATAAACCCAAACTTTTCATACTCTTTTATTTTAAAGTTTATTATAAATAAAATCAATCAATATAGGATTTAAAGAATTTAAACTCTCATAGTTATAAGAAGCATCTTTTTTCTTTAAATCTTCAACAAAATCTCGATAACCAATATTAGACACTTTATGTGTTAGTACATCATTCATTGATGGGAAATTATCAATTGATTCATAGACAAAATCCCAAACCCACTGCCTATATTGTTCAGCATAAGTAGGACCGGCACCATAATAAGAACAAACACTTCCATAAAGTGCAGCGCAATCTTCAATGATTTTCGCCTCCATTTCGATATTTGGTTTTCCTTTAGTTATATACTGCGTTGTACCACCAGGATAATAAATGTCTTGACTGAAATGAATAAATTCTTCAGGGAAAACATTTGAAATTGATGCTGCGCTATTTATCAAAATAGCTTTTGTCCTTGGATTATATCCACCTTGAGTAGAAATGTTGCTGTCTCGTCCTATACTACTTAGTTTATTCCCTCCATTTTTTGCATACTCAAATAAAGGATTATAAACATGCCCCATATAGTCATAACTCTGCATCAATGACAACATTTCTTCAAATTCAGATAAATCTTCTCCTGAAAAAGAACATTCTTGTGCAAATGAAGATATTGGATATGTCAATGATGATGTTGTAGATACAGAGCGACTCACAACAGCATTTTGAAAGTCGTCAAATTCGTCCATCTCAGATGTACAAGAAAAGAGCATCCCTATACATGAAAGAGAAAAAGCCAAATAAATAAAGTTCTTCTTCATAAGCCATATGTTATTTATGTTATACAATTTCTCTTATATAATACACAACAGCAAATATACATATATTATGTATGAAAGAAGAAAAAAATAAGAAATTTCTTCCATATTCCAACAAATAACTGGATTTTTCACCTAATAAGTTTAACTTTGCTTGAAAGGTTATAGCATATTATGACCTTAAAGGGTCGTGTGCGAGGGGACACCCCTCGACCCCGTACGCCATCGGCAAACCTGATGGCGATACAAACGGATAACTATATAGCCCATACAACACAGCAATGCTAACTTCTTCTGGCAGTCCAGGAACAAACCTCAAAACAGCTTCCGGCTCCTGAAATCATAGCAAAGGCTACAGAAGAAAAAGCAAAAGCTGAAAAACGGACTGAAGAACAGACAAAGGAACTTCAACTCATTCAGGAAGAAAACAACCGGTTACGTAACGAAATCAAAGAGCTGCAAGCCTACAAGGAAAAGGCATACCGGGAACTGTGCCGGATACGCGATGAACAAAAGACTTTCGAAAAAATACACGTGAATACAGAATTATAAAAAAGGGAGAGAAGTAAAGATACTTCTCTCCCTTTTTTATCTCAAACCTTAAAAATCATTTGGAATACGCCCTGTTGAAGGAGGAGTAGGATTTCCATTGTTAAGTTGAGCTTGCAACTGTAACCTCTGCTGCTCTGTCAATTTGTTGTTATTTCCATCATATACAACTGTATCAAGCTCACGATATGTATCAGAACGAGCTACATAAGGCAAATACAGATAATTTATCCACATTCTATCTAAATCAGAAACAGTACGTCCTTGAGTTAAGGATGAACCATCTTTCTTTGTATACATAGGCTTCGATGTATCATTTACCATTGAAGTACTAGATGTATAAGAAGAATATCCCATTAAAGAATTAAAATCATAGGCTCCTCTACACATATAATTAGTAGTAACTTTTGTAAAATTAGCACTTCCTTTACTTGTCAAATTACTCCAGTTAATAGTAACATAATCATCTCTATCAGGACGATTTTGTTCATGCATCATTCCTACCGCATGACAAATTTCATGTTCTATTACACTATAATCACCCCATGAAGCATAGTCGAAGGCAAAATCTGCTAATTCAATATCCTGCCTGCCACCTATACGACCTATATATGATTCACTTGTATCACCAGCTTTGTATATAAAGTTAACATATTGATAATCAATATTATATACATCATCATGTTGAGATTGACCAGTTGAATTATAGAAACGAAGATTTGTTTTAGACTGAAGGTCTAAAAGAGCTTCTTTTATACAATTCTTTTGGAAAGTTGTCAAATTACTATCATACGTAAATCTAACCATTGCCCATAAATTATAGGCCGTTGGATATACACCTAAATTTCTTGTTTTATTTAATTCATCCATATTCATTGGAAGATTTGTTACAGGATTTAAAGTTAAATCAGCCTGCAATTCACCAGAAACTTTTCCCGTGATAGAACCAGTTTCACCCAAAGCTTTCAACTGTTCTGGAGTCAATTTCATATCGCCGCCTAAGGTGTAGTTTTCACCATGCTTCTCTACTACAACTCCAGATTTCAAAGTAACAAATTCATTTGAGAAATTGTCAGATCCAATCGATGTGTTTACGACATCATCTTCTTGTGAGCATGAAAATAGCAACACGCTCAACAATAAAAATCCAATCTTTGAAGTGATTTAAACTTATGTATATCAATTAAAATGTTGTCAAACAGCGTACAAATAGAATTATTCATTATATTATGGGTGACCAAACTCATTCATAATAAACAACCTATGTACGCTGTATTGGACAAAGATACGATAAAAAACGAAATACTTCCTCATCTTTCTGTGGCACAACGCGGTTTTCAATCAAAAAGTAGTCTGATTGAAATCATCAATGCCATTCTCTATAAGTTAAAGACCGGATGCCAATGGGAATATCTTCCCGTGAAAGAACTGTTCAGCGGCAAGGTTCTGAAATACGGTGCTGTATTTCACCATTACAATAAGTGGAGCAAGAAAGGTGAATGGAAGTCGCTTTGGCTGCAACTTTTGGACAAGCACCGTTCGGAACTTGACATGTCAAGTGTGGATCTTGACGGAAGCCACACTCCGGCTATACGCGGCGGGGAAGAAGTCGGCTATCAGGGAAGGAAAAAACGCAAGACGACCAATGCCCTTTATCTTACAGACAGGAAAGGGCTTCCTCTCGCCATGTCCGTTCCGAAAAGCGGGGAACATCATGACACGCACAATATTGTTGCTGTAATGCAGAACATGATGGGAGACATGGCAAAAGCCAACATCAGAACGGACGGGCTTTTCCTGAATGCGGATGCCGGATTTGATTGTGCAGCCCTCGGCTCCGTGCTCAAAAGTTATGGAATTGTGTCAAACATCTGTATCAACAAAAGAAATGGAACGACAAATGACAGTATAGTCCTTGATGAATTGTTGTATAGGGAACGATACTCCATAGAACGGACAAACGCGTGGATGGACAGTTTCAGAACTATTTTGAATCGATTTGATACAACGCTCAGAAACTGGGAATCATGGAACTACATCGCTTTTTCCGTTATGCTATTGAGAAAATGTGCAAGGAAAAGAAAAGTTTAAATCACTTCTTTTTCATAATCAAAGAATTTTATGTTTATTATACTTCTTCCTCCTTAGATAGAATTTCTATTAACTCATACTTTTCAAAATAACCATCTGCTGGAGGATTTTCTAATTCGGTAATTTTGACTTTCAATCGATACTTATATCCTTCTACATATTCAAACCCTTCAATTTTACTTGTGCTTATATATAAGACCTCATTAGTCCCCAATATAGAGCATTTCATTACTTGCACAGAGTCTTCAGGATTCCCCGGAGGTCTAACGCCAACCCAAACCAAATGGGGAGCAACTTCCATATCAACGACCCTTATATTAGCATCATCATTACTACAACTAAACAGTAATGATAAAAAGCCAATACTTATCAGTAAGCTATACATTTTCATTCTATCATTATTCATAACAAGAATATTTTTTCGCAACAAAAATACTATTTATTAAGCAATATTTCATCATATTTCCATCAAAAATACAATTTATGGAGATAAATAACATTAAAAGATTAAATTATTGTTATTGCATTCAAATAATCAACATCTTAAAAGCGAGAATACTTATGCTTGCGCCATGCTCTTGACTGTATTTTTCGAAGAGTGGCTCGTATATTTGATTACTCTTTCATACTTGGCATTTGCAAATTCCGTCCGAATGGTTAAACTTTGCCTGCATGGTTATAGAGGCTGTTCACAATGAAACAGCCTCTATAAAGTTCACTAAATATAGATAGGCTCAGTGCCTTTATTGTACATATACATCGGGTTATTACGGAATCCCTCAAAGCACACATTAAAATCATCAAAATCCCGCTCAGTAGCCAAACGGACTTTATCGTCAAAGGAGACATACCATCTCATATTGATAGCATCCAACAAAGAAACACAATCCCCCGGTTCAACCGCCAATGCAACCACAAAAGATGTATTGTCTGGGTAGATATATCCCAGCATCCTTTCATTAAGTACCACCAAGCGAATAACATATTCATCCAACTTCGGTACATTGTTCAGTCTAACTTCCATACTACATTTTATTGATTCGTCACTTTCGGAAAAAATACTCTATTGCCGAATGCACCAAGATATAATGAGTGTCCGTCTGCCTGCACCGGTCGGCATAAGGGTTGGGAAACTGCAATGCCAAAGAATCATAGACATGCGGAAGCTCCTTTTTGATGCGATTGACAAGAAGCCTGTAAGAGCAGCGTCTTGAACGGCGCATAAGGAACAGCCATTCCTGCATGGTCAGCAGCGTACAATTCGTTTCGTAAGTCATAAGATAACAGTTTTTAGCAGGGTAGGGAATAACCCTACCCATGAATTATCAGTTACACAATCTCAATCTCATGCACCTGCAAGAACGAATGCGTGTTCCATTCGGCAAGCATCGGTTCCACATCTTCAAATTGCCTGACCTCAACACCTGTCATCTCCCTGATTACAGAAGCTACTTCTTCAAAATCTTCAAAGTACCCACACCCTCTGCCCTCGCTGTACATCATGTATCTGGCAGAGAAGAATAGACCTTCCGCATCATTCGTTTGGAAGATTTCCATACCCGGTTCTTCCGTATAATAATACGTATGCAACCCGTATTTGTCGGCAATCCTTTGCATCAGTTCCTCACAAGCGCACCAAGCGGTTTCCGTTGAGAGCTGGACTCCCATAAGCCCATTACTGACCTCATGAAGTTCATCGTCAAGATAAGAGACCTCACCTCTGCATGGAATATCCATACCGCATGATTCAGGCAACAAGGCTTTCCTCACAGAAACCAACCAACAATCGACGCTTACAGCCTGTTCCAAATCAACCAATAACCTGCGTGCATTCTCTGTAGCACCCACAAGCATATAATCCGTTGAACACCAATTTGGCATAACATTACATTTTAAATTTAACGACTATGATTCATCTCTCAAAAAAAAGGGATTTCAGGCAATCATCTACAGTCTGACCCTCCGGCAATTCACAATCCACCTCAGCCGTAATCCCGTGAAATTCCAGTTCCGCAATTTCCGAAAGGGTAAAATACCCCCATTCCCATTCAAGGATATGGCAATACCCAAAGAAAATCCAATCCTCGTCTTGTTGTTTCTCTGCTTCGGTAACAAGCCACACGGCAGAAGTGAACGGCATGAAAAACTTGGCAATTACAGTAGCCTCAAACCCCTTTCCCTCTTTGGCATACAAAGAAGCGGAAGCAAATGCACCCAGCATCGAATCTGTTATCTGTATCATACACAAAGAATTAAAAAATTAAACTTGATTTATGCTTCAGCCAGATTTAAAGACCTTTTTCTGAAAAACTTCCGTCCCGTCCTTTTCCTCTCAGCCGACTTTTTTTTGAAGCGATTCATGCCCCATCCGAGTTTATGAGCCTTTTCCTACGGCAAAACAAACGGATGGGAAAGGGGAAATACGAAAAATTTTGAGAGGGAAAAATGTTGGGAAGGCAAGGACTTCATCGTTATTTTTCCTGAAGCAAAGGCTCTGACGGAATTTTTCATTTTCCCCTTACATCAGAAATTTGCCGACGGGAAAAGGCTTTCACGGATAGGGTGGACTGCCAAAAAAACGGGAGTGTAGGAGAGACAAGGAAAAGGACGGGACGGAATGGGGAAAGAAATGACTGAAACGGAATCCGATGCCGGGAAAGAAACCCATGACAACACTAAATTATATGGAAAGCTGGCAGACAGCTTTCAAGGGGTCAGACAACGCGCTGCCGGAACAGACATCAGGAATGGCCGTGTACGGAAAGGGCATCAGAAGTTGTTAAGGCTATAGCCTTAGCTCTGAAGAGGAACATCCGGACACCGTCTTTCGTCTGTTCCTCCCGGATGGCATATACAGTTCCGTGAGCCAGTGAGCGGATCTGTACATGTCATTCACACGGGACAGCCATTCCGCTACAGGGTGGGTGGGACATCGATGCGTACACGCAAACAGTTTCCGTCCGCCGTGCAAAAAGAAAAGCGGCTTGAAGCCGCTTCGTAAGGCTGAAGGATCATTTCTTCCTTCTGGATGCCCGTTTTTTGGGGGCGGGTACTTCTTCCTCCTCTTTTTCAGGAGTAGGATAGAATTTGACACCTGCAAAAACAATGCGGTTCCGCTTTCTCTTCGTTTCCTGATCAAACCATTCTTCGGGTTTGAAGAATCCCTCTACAGTAATCAGCGTGCCCTTCTTCAACACCTCAAAGGTATCGATGGCTTCATTATTACGCCAGGCTTCCACATTGACGAATGAAGAAACATATTTCCCGTCTCTCTCCGGTCTGCTGATAGCTAGAGCAAATCTGGCTACGCTTGCCTTTTCAAAATTGATGATTTCTGCATCCTTACCGATGAAACCTGATACTGCGAATGAATTTTCCAACTTTTTCATAACTGTAATTTTTTGAAGTTAATAGATCATTTTTACAGTGCAAACACCGGATGACGGCTTTAGGGTACACCAAGAAATCCATTTAAAATACGCTTTTTTATCCTTAAAAAAGGAAGATTTTGAGTGGATTTATTGGTTAAGATGGCAGCAAATAATTTGTGCTTAAATACGCTTCACCTACAGGGAAGGAAGATTTCAGTCAAATAGGAGAACGGTATTTGCGAATCGTCCCTAACCCCTAAAGGGTTAGCGTCATACGAAATTTGCACCAGGAAAAATGATTTGACTTCCAGAAATAGCAGGGAAAGGAGGAAAATCCAGTATCAGGTTCGGCAAGGATGCGATTCGGCAGATAAGGCAAGCGGAGTTCTGTTTTAGCATATCATTAAAAAGAGAGGGACGGGGAATATCCCATTACTGACAATAAAAGTCTGGCGCAACAATGAAGCACCACCTGAAACACATCAGGAAAGGCACGCCGATTACCGTAGAGATACACAAGCCACACAACCGGTTTGGAAACGAAAAGAAAGCACTGCCAGATAATGCAGGTGCCTACTATAAAGCACACCGAAAAAGAAGAGGAAGAACCGCTCCCTAACCAACCAGGGAAATCCTTCAGCCCTACGAAGCCTTACCGAAATCAAAGGCACGGCGGACGCTACCACTCTCCCTTACATGTAAGGGGATTAACGGGTCATAATCGGCTGTATACAGCCCTACCGATAATGGGGTGGGAGGGATTATTGCATTAAGTAAAATACTTATCGAAAGCCTTTTTTGCTACTTTTTGGGGCGAGTGCCAAAAAGTAGGGCAACCGCCCGTAACCTTTCAGGACATCAGAACAGGTTACGGACAACCACCCGTTTGCCATTCAATGCCTTTCTCACAGTGTATGAAGTTCCTCCACATGAAATGCCATCCCAATAGGCAATCAGGACACTTGAATGCAACAGCATAAAATCATTCCGTCTAAGATAGCATTTAGGATAATAACTTTCGGAAAGAATGATTACAGCATCAGCTTCCTCCAGAATCCGTTTGTACCGCTGCTTGGCTGACTGGCTGAAAAGCGCATCCTGCCCGTTGAACGGCACGGCAACCACCAGCGACATGTCCGGGAAGTTCCGTTTTTCCGACAATACGGCTTCGGCTGCCAACATATCGAATCCGACTGCTCCACCTGTATAAAACAAGCGGTATCCCGAAGCGTAAAGCGCACGGACTTCCGACAACAGACAGGACAATACCCGATTGGGATTACCCTGCAACTTCCGATGACCGCTGAAAGCCACAGAACGCTTTTTCAGCCATTCGGCGCAATGCTTCCGGCATTCTTCCAATGAAGCCGCCTCCGTTTCATAGACAATACATCCCACCATGAACCTGTAACGGCATATGGATACGTCACCGAACAAGCCGTTACTTATTTCGGTGACAGTTTCTGTTCCTATATTCTCAAAAAAGTTTTCCCTCATCCTGATAGCTATAATAAGTATCATTTGCCACGATGATATGGTCAAGCAAGCGGATGTTCAACGCTTCTCCAGCCTTGCGCATACATTCGGTCAGCTTGTCATCCCCAGTACTCGGTCTGCTGTTTCCGCTTGGATGATTATGGCAAAGCACCATTGCCGTAGCCTTAGCCAACAACGCTTCCCTTAACACGATACGGACATCAACTTGCGTAGAAACATATCCACCGCATGAGATACGTTTCTTACCTATCACTTTTGCCGATTGGTTAAGTAAAATTGCCCAACACTCTTCCGTCACGATATCACCGACAATCGGCTGCATAATTTCAAAGGCATCCTTACTGCATCGAATCTGAAAGCCGTTGAGCGATTTCGGCGCACACCGCTTGTAAAGCTCGATTGCCGCCATTGCCACTTGCCTGCGTGCAGGGGTCATGGAATCAAGCACCGCATTGAGGTCAAATCTCTCATCAGCCCGCATTTCCTTTTCCCTAACCTTGCCTGCCATCCGCTCGCTATTGGTCAGGATATACACAAGTTCCGTGTTCTCCATAACCCGATATTCACCGTTGATTTCAAAATTCCTTTTCATGATTTACGATTTAAAGATTATTATTCCGTTAGTTGCAATGAAAAATGGTTTTACCCAAGAAGAAACCTCCCAAGATTTCAGCACCGAATTTCTCCAGTTGAAGCGCAAACCTCGCATACGAAAACCCTTTGGTCAGAATGTCATCAAACACCAGCACTTTCTTTCCGTTGAAAAACTCCTTGTCAAAGTCAATCACCTGCACATTCCGTATGCTTTTTTCGTCAAACCGCTCATGCACCCCCAAGCGGTTTCCCTCGATACGGATATGGTCGTATGCGTTGATGGCTCCTGTCAGACCGCACACCTTTTCCGCGAATTTCCTGTATCTTTTCTCGTTCTTCGCTGCCGAAGAAGCGGGTACACATGCAAAGACGATATTCCTTGTCTCCTTTCCGAAAAACCTCACCAGTGCGGATGCCGTGATTTCCGCCACGCTTTCATAGGCTCTCCCGTCTTTGAAGTCCCAAACGAGATGCCTTATCTGCCAATCCCGTGCGCTTGCGTTCTTATACTGCATGGGCAAATAATCATAAAAGGCGTACATCAGCTTCCGCCATTGCCGTTCCAAACTTGGGTATTTTCCTTTCTGTGCCATAACCTGTGATTCTTAGGGTTGAACTTCCTGAATTATGCTTCGGCAAGATTCAAAGACCTTTTTTCAAATTTTCTTTTCCGTCCTTTTCTTTCTGCCGACCTTTTTTTAAAAGCGGGTTCTGCCCCGACTGAGTTCATGAGCCTTTTTTCACGGCAAATACGAACTAATGAAAGGTGGAATACGAAAAATTTTGATAGGGAAAAATGTTGGGAAGCCAAGCCTTCATCGTTATTTTTCCCGAAGCAAAGGCATCGCCGGAATTTGTTCATTTCCACCCCTCATCATACCTTTGCCGAAGAAAAAAGGCTTCCCGGTCGGGACAGGACTTCATACGCGAAGGGGGAGGCAGAAAGGGGGGAAAAGGGCGGAAAGGAATAGGCAACAGATACCTCTTGACGCATAAGGGATAGCAGAGTAAAGCCCACAGCCACAGCGAGGACTTGCAACGGATAGCCCGGCGGCTTGCCGATATGCCCCATATAAATTTTTCCGAAAGTAAAACCTGCAACACCCTTAGCTCGGAATCAAAAGAAACCAAAGGCTACCTCCACAAAGAAAACATCATAAAACCTGCACAATTAAAAATAATTCCCTATATTTGCACTTGCATTCAGCTATGAATCCCTCTGGGTTCTTTCATTTATTACAATCCCACCGTATTTATTCCACTATCAATTGGGGATGACATCCGTCCCTTTATAAAATCCTCATGCTCCGCCGGGCTACAGAGGCACACCTACAATGCATTCGTTTATTATCAAGTAACAGTTGTTTTCAGGTAACATTTTGCATTATGAGAAAGACAGAAACGTATTTCAGATATTTAAGTCACGAAACCGGGCAAGCCTATAAACGCTGCCCTCTCCCTATGAGAATCAACGTACAACACATTTTATTCACATAAACCATATAAACATAGAAACAATGGAAAGTAATCTAATCGGAAAGAATGCAGGCACTATATGGAATATCCTGCATGAGAGCAATGAAAAAGTGGAAGTAGCCAGACTGAAAAAGGAATCACATCTGACAGATGATGAGTTCTGGGCAGCAATCGGATGGCTTTCACGCGAAAACAAACTAGTCTATGCGACCGAAAAGAAAGGACGCAAGAATATCGGGTATTATATATTGGCCGAGTAATACCCTGCCAGTATGGAAAAAGGCTGTCTCAAAATAAACTTTGGGATAGCCTTTTTTCTTTTCCAAACCATTATACGCATTGAAATTCGGAACATATCTTAAAGATCGCATATACAAACACGAAAATAAAACGCTATTCACTATATTGGCACCGATGAAACCGATTAATACCTAAACAGCAATATGACAAATAGCATTTACACTATGACAGTGACTCCGAACCTTCAAGATTTTCAAATAGCCGTTTATCATGTCTTAGGGACAGGACTGCCCAAACATATTGAGGATGTCATCACCGAAATCACAGAAAATTTCGACATCCGGTATGACAATCCTATTGATGAAAACCCCTTGGAACGTACTCAGATTTTTGAGAACATCATCATGCGCGTGCTGCAAATTATGGAAGATACGAAGGATATTCTCGTTACGGAAGATGGTGCACATGTATATCTGAGTGGAAAAGGCAAAAACAAATCAGACCAATACGATATAATGACAGTACAACGACTTGCTACCATCTACAAGCGCAAGCAATTCAAACGCTATTCTAAGGAAGAAATCAAGGAACAGATGAAAGCTATCAAAGCCCACACAGAAAAACTGCTTTCGGGCTTTGACACGCCATAAAGTCACCGCATCAATTTACAAGCACCGTCATGTGGTCATAAAGTTCGGAAGCCAGCCATGACTCTCTTTGGTTGACCGATTTGAACCGTTCAAGAATCCGCCAGCTACGGGATTCTTGCACATATTCCTTCACCAGTAAATCTTTTCCGTCCGCTTTGCGCAACACACGCAACCCGGCTTTCTTCATATTATCAAAATCAGTCTGAGATAATTTTTCGGATGCCACAAGCACCATAGACTTATTTGAGAAAAGTTCTATGTCAAACTGCAAGTCCTTCCGGTCTGCGGAAGAAGAAATTTTCTCCCACGCCGGATATAAATATTGGCACATCCGCTTCAATACATAAAGTCCGTCACTTCCCTTAGATATTTTCAACACCTGAAAATATCCGGAGACAGCCAGTTTCAGCAGTTCCCTTGGCTGCATACCACATCGGTTCTGAACAGTATTCATAAGCAAACAAAATTATCATATAATATAACAGCACAACCAACCGTTTTCCTGCGGTTGCCATACTAAAGGCGACAACTTACATCTTCTCCAATTTAGGCATAATATACGTTCTTACCATTTGCAGGATGTCTTCAGAAGAAAGCCCGGCAATTCCCTTCCTTTCTATATGTCCATGCGTTTCTGTTCCTGTCCGGAAAATATACTTCAGTTCACGCCCATCAACAGAAGCCAACAAGTGATAATTACCTTTATAAGCCTGTTCTATCCTCACATGGACTGTATGGTTATCCACCACCAGAGAAAAATCACCGCCAACATTTTCTTTATCGGGCAAGCAGCCCCATCCGGCAAGATGTTGGGACAGGCATGAATCTATGCGCCCGATCCACTCCTCCTTCACTCCATAACCAGCCGCAATTTCCTTAAAAGACTTGATTGCTTCCACCACATCATTCATAATGGATTCCGCACGGCGGATGCCATTGTCTTTTGCAAAATCAAGTGCGTCCTGTCGGGTGATGCCAACCAACTTGCCACGTACCATAAAACATCTTTCCTCCTGTGGCTGATACCCCCCAGTATTGAAGATGAACGTCATATCATAAGCCGGAGAAAGCCTCCATCGTCCTTGCTTATCCATTACGAATGAGAAATTTTTGTCGTGGTCATCCGTATTGTTTGCCAATATATTGAACACCATCCTTCTGAACACCTCTTCTGCATCCTTCTCTGGCAAACGCATTTTCCTGCAAACACCCAAAAGTTTTTCATAACTGTCTGTGCCGGGACAAAGCGCGGCAAGCGTCTGCGTATGTAACTTTTCCTCACCTTCACGGTCGAAGCGTTTAGTCAGAAAATGTTTCTCTCCGTCCACTTCCAACAGACGTGATTCCATTATGTCAATACCGGCATAACGGCACATTTCATAATATGCCATTTCCAACTCAGCGGAACAACGCTGCGGGTCTCCGAATTTCAAGATACAATAATCATATCCTTTCAGACCGGCAACCTGCCCGGAACGAATTTCCCCATTTTCCCGGTTAACCGCCAGAATCGCTTTCGGTTGCCTACCTCCTGCCGATGTGCCAACTGCGATAAGGGACTGCATGGTCAATGATTCTTCCGGCAAAATGCGTGCGTTTTCCCTTTCCGTAAAAATTCTTCTGGCAAGCTCCACCAATGAAGGAATGTCTATCCGCTCTTTCACGGATGCACGTGAAACATCCGGAACGAACTCTAATGCCCCCATTCCCCTTTTCCCTATAAAAGACAATTTTTCAAGAGGTGTAATATCCGCATTGGATAGCTTGTTATCGATACGCCATCGTTCAAACAACTGGTTTCCCCAATCATCAGGCAAAGAATCAGCAAGAAACGGAGGCAGTTTCTGGTACTTCCTGTCGCTTTCCCCATATACAGGGAAACGCCCTTTCACACCTTTGACCGATGCTGTCAATGGAGCTATTTCGACCCCTTCCTTTAAGAAATCGGGGTTATAAGTGAAATAACTGTTATTCATTCGGCTGTCCCATACAAGGCGACCTATTTCTTTCCCCCACAAAAATATCTTCAACGGTTCCTTCATTTGCTTTCCTTTTTATGACGAATACGTTGTACTTTCTTTTCCTTGACATACAAGTAGGGAGATTCCGGCAATTCCGGCAACAATTCATCGATTGCCCCAATTCGTTCAATGGTTTTAAGCAGCAACAGAAACGTCCCTAATGAGATGTTGGTAGATATTCCGGTCTCGAACTTGTGAATTGTCGTTACAGTTATACCGGACTGTTCTGCCACCTCTTTCTGCGTCATACCAGCCCTCATTCTATAATCCTTGAAACGGGAGCCCAAGAGCCTGACCAGCTCAGGAACAGAATATTCATAAAAATCCATCATACATTAAATATAAATATATTGTAATTTATAATACTATATAACCATTAACTATAACTATAATTATAGTAATACAAATATATGAATTATTCAAGAGAAAACAAAATCACAAAAATGAATTTCATTGAATCGGCTCATAAAAACATTCGGAGGCTAACTTTTACTATTCAGCCTCCGAACCGCCATCAAAAATCAAAAGACAACTGTAACTGCCTCATGCCTTTTGCCGTTTTCATCTGAGGCGTATTCTGAATACGGGTAATCAAAGAAGTATCTCCAGCACCGCATACAGACAACAACGGCAACCATACGCCACACACAGAAACAAGCTCAACCTTATAACTCCGCCAATGCTCCAATGTCAGCGCATCCATCCAGGCGACTTCACCCGGTATCGTGTTCATCAACAAATTGACCGCCGCCATCTTCACACAATTCAAATCAATGTCCGAACCATAACAGAAAGGTCTGTTTGAAATGTCAGACTTCGTGCTTGCCTTGACTGCTGACAAAAGCATCCTGCCGGAACCGCAACACGGGTCATACACCGACTGACCACGCCGCAACGTCTCACAGCCAGACGCAACCGCCATAAGGTCAGAAATATGTATCGGAGTGAAAAACTGCCCGTGATGCCCGTGGCTGATATGCTCCATAAATACATCCCCCAACACATCATTAAAACCCTCCGAATGAATGGCAACGGAGTGCAGCATCTGTATAAAAATCTCCATTTCATTTTCTTTATAAGAAATTAAAAGCCTGTCGTAATCTTCCCGATATATACCACCGGACAACATGAAAAGACACACATCCAAAAAATCACGGAACACATCTTCACGCCCATGCGTATAAGACAACCGGTCGTATAACTCTAAAAAATCTTTCGGTGTCATAGCTTATTCACTTTTAACGGTCACACGAACATCATCATACAGCATATCAAACGCATCTGCGATATTGTAAGGATATTGGCAAGCAGATTCAATCACAAGCTCCTTCAGCCAAAAATCAAAACTGAACCAATCAATCCCGTCAACATTCACACACACATAATCAGGCAGACCGCTTCGGCAGACCACCGCATGAACACCCATCTTGAAAGATGTATTCAACGGTGTGCTGCATCTTGTCACCTTTTCTACCATTCTATCAATCCATTTCATACGCAAAGAATTAAAAAATTAAACTTGATTTATGCTTCAGCCAGATTTAAAGACCTTTTTCTGAAATCTTCCGTTCCGGTCTTTTCCTCTCAGCCGACTTTTTTTTGAAGCGATTTATGCCCCATCCGAGTTTATGAGCCTTTTTCTACGGCAAGAACAAGCGGATGGAAAAGGGGAAATGCGAAAAATCCTGATAGGAAAAAATGTTGGGAAGCTAAGCCTTCATCGTTATTTTTTCCTCAGCAAAGGCAAACCGGGATTTTTCATTTTCACCTCACATCAGAAATTTGCCGATTGAAAAAGGCTTCCACGGATTGGGGATAGACTTCCCCACAACAGGAGAGCAGGAGAAAAATGGAAAAGAGCGGAACAGAATGGAGTAAGAAACAGTTAGCAATGAACATACATGGAAAGTCGACAGACTTCTTTCACTTCAAATAGATAATGACCTAACAGAAACAGAATTAAGACTGTAAACAAGGATCAGGACATAAGACATGGAAGAAATTACTATCTTTGCATCCCAACAAAAAATGAAATGCAATGACCAAAGCAGAATTGACACAAGAAATTTCAAACAAGACCGGCATAGACAAACGAACCGTCTTGACCATCATTGAAAGCCTGATGACGGAACTAAAAGAATCATTGGCACAAGGAGAAGATGTATATCTCCGTGGATTCGGCTGCTTTATCATCAAACGCCGTGCGACAAAAACAGCCCGCAATATCTCAAAGAACACAACCATCCTTGTGCCGGCACATGATATTCCGGCATTCAAGCCATCAAAAGAGTTTATAAAGAGCATAAGCGAGTTAGATACCATCAAAAACTGATTCAAGATGAAAGATCAGCTACGATTGTTAAGAGACTGTATCAATGGCGACATCCCTGCTGTCGTATTCCAAGGGGATGACCGTTGTGCGCCTGAGATATTGGAAGCTGCCAAGGAAATATACCGGAAAAACGGATGTTCTGAAGAATTCCTGTACGACTGGCAACTGTTGATAGACGAAGTGAAGGCATATCAGAGCGAAAGCCCCGATACCGTAAAACTACCCAAACTCTCACAGACTGAAATTGAACTAGCAAGGGAAGATATGCAAAGAAAGGGCTTCAAAGCATGAAACTGATTCTTTATTCCGCAGACTTGAGCAGCGAACTGGAATTACAGTTTGCCGACCAAGGCATCCGTGCCGGATTTCCATCCCCGGCTCAGGACTACATGTCGGACAGTATTGACCTGAACCAAGAACTGATACGGCATCCGGCTACCACCTTTTATGCACGTGCGGTAGGTGATTCAATGAAAGGCTGCGGGATTGATGACGGAGACCTGTTGGTCATTGACAAAGCCATCGACCCGCAGGAAGGGGATATAGTAGTCGCCTATATTGACGGTGAATTTACCTTGAAAAAAGTAAGACTGGAACCGGACGGAAGCTGCCTTTGGCTTATTCCTGCCAATGACGAATATCCGCCTATAAAGGTCACAGAAGAAAACAATTTCCTCATCTGGGGCGTGCTTACCTATAACATCAAACGGCAGTTACGGAGATAAACATGATCGGGCTTATTGACTGCAACAACTTCTACTGTTCATGCGAAAGGGTATTCAACCCCAATCTCCGCAATGCACCTGTCATTGTTTTAAGCAACAATGACGGATGCGTCATCGCTCGAAGCAACGAAGCCAAAGCTTTAGGTATTGCAATGGGGACACCGTTTTATCAAATAAAAAACCTGTTGGAAACAAATAAGGTGGCGGTATTCAGCAGCAACTACACCCTGTACGGAGATATGAGCCGCCGCGTCATGATGTTGCTCTCCGATTTTTCCCCAGAACTAACCCAATACTCCATCGATGAAGCCTTCATTGACCTCAACGGGTTCGGAAACGGAGAAGCATTGCACACTTACGGAAAAAAGATCGTAGCGACCATTGGAAAAGGAACGGGCATACCCGTCACAATGGGAATAGCCCAGACTAAAACATTGGCGAAAGTAGCCAGCAAATACGGAAAGAAATATAAAGGGTATGAAGGAGTTTGCCTGATTGATTCGGAAGAAAAACGCATCAAGGCTTTACAAGGATTCGATATTGCCGATGTATGGGGAATCGGAAGGAAACACGCAGAGAAACTGAATTATCACGGCATCCGGACGGCATGGGACTTTACGCAGAAGAACGAAAGTTGGGTACGGAAGATGCTGACCGTAACCGGTGTCAGGACATGGAAAGAACTGCAAGGAATAAGCTGCATAGATATCGAGGAACTGCCGCAAAAGAAGAGTATCTGCACCAGCCGCAGTTTTGCAGACCAAGGACTTTCCGAACTCACCCAAGTAGAAGAAGCAGTAGCCAATTTTGCCGCATCCTGCTCACGCAAATTGAAAGAACAGAAAAGTTGTTGCTCTTCAATGACCGTATTCGCTTACACCAGCCGATTCCGTATGGACTTACCGTCACATGCCATCAACAGAACCGTTACGTTTCCAGTTCCTACCAACGACCAACAGGAGTTGGCAGCATCCGCAGTTAGAGCACTCCGGTCAGAATGGCGAAAAGGGAACACATACCTATACAAAAAAGCAGGGGTCATTGTTTGGGACATCTGCCCGGATTCTGCCATACAGACCAACCTGTTTGACACCATTGACCGGGAGAAACAGGCACGTTTGGCCGCTGCCATAGATGCCATCAACCGGAAGAACGGTTACAACACGGTCAAGGTTGCCGTGCAAGGAAACGGCAAAGGATGGCACCTGAAGTGTGAACATATCACCCGACAATATACAACTAACCTGAAAGAAATTATACAGGTGAAATGAACAAGCTGAATCACTATAAATTTAAATTAATGGTCGTTCTCTATTCACATATAAAAATAGTTTTAAAATGTACCACAATCAGTTGTTACTGAAGTTATATTCCCTTGCTCATTTTTTTGAACACCAAGAGCATCTTCTAATTCTTTAATACTTTTTTCTTGCTCTTTAATTTTTGTTTTCTGTTTCCTTTCACATACTAAACTTATCATTGCAACTAAAATAGATAAAATTGAACTACTTGTTGAATATCCAAGTATAATCAATATTATGGAAACAACCAATAAAATTATCAACACCTTCTGAATCATAAAAATATTTTTTACTTAAGATAATATATAGAAATACTATCAAATTATCAAGCAAATTCCAACACATTCAATAGCTTAATGCCAAGTTTCTGCTCCAATTCGGCAATACTCTTAAACGAAAAATTCACTTTCCCTGATAGAATTTTACTGATATACTGTGGAGAAACACCCAAACGCTCTGCCAAACCATTTCTATTCAATCCATTGGATTCCATATAGTCCACTAAAGACAAAGCGATAGAGCGTGACCATTCCAGCCAAACTTTGTTTTCTTTTCTCCATTTCGCATTTTCTTCAAAATAGGATGGAGAAATACTTTCATGCTTTTTTAAAAAATCAATAGCCTTATTCATAATTCAGTCCTCACTATTTAAATCCATAAAACTATCTTTGTCAAAAACACCATTCGCTTTAAGAAAATCCTTACATTTATTTAATTTATCCAATTCCACAGAAGTATGTTCCTTATCCTGCATTAAATGCGTCAGCTTAATTGCTCCACCTGTAACCACATAAACATTGGTTTCAAGACGGATAGCATATATTCTCAACCAACTAGCATGTTTATCCCTATTCCAATTGCGGGCTTTTCTTCTAGTCAGTTCCACACATTTTTCATCTGTAATATCTAGTGGCACAAACAAGCCATCCAAGTTTTCTGTATATGGAAATTCTAAAATCAACTCTTCTAATTCATCTGCATCCTCAAACGTATCTTGAATCGCTTCTGATATTTTCTCTATATGAAAATTATTCCGCAAATCCTCTATGTTATCTTTAAAGAAGTCCAATAAATAATCCGCATTGTTCCAGTTCTCAAACAATGAAGTTAATTCATCATACTCTTTATCAGGCTCTTTGACAGCCCATAAATGTTCATATCCTTCTATTACTCTTACAAACTTCATAAGTTACACATCAATTTGATTACAAAAATACAAAAAAGAACCAATATAAACCTATAGGTTTAGTTATTTAACAATCAACAACATTGCCTGAAATATTTTCCATCCATCCGTCCATAATCTACATCCATGAAAAAAACAGCACAATTATTATCTAGACTATCTACAATAATGGTAATAACAATACTATGACTAAACTAAAGATTCAGCAGTTTCTAAAATAATGTAGCTTTTGAAACGTATTAACACCAACATGTACCTCCATAATCACGAAAAACATGTTTCTGTTTTATTAAAATAAAAGAGAAACAATGGATTAGGCGAAACTAATTGAGAAAAACTTGGAAAATCCGTTTCTATTCATTACGTTTGCAGCGTAATAATAAAACAGGAACACCAGCATGGAGAACCAAGGAGAAATCATATTATACCAACCCGATGAATCGCTAAAATTAGAAGTGCGTTTAGAGGGAGACAATGTCTGGCTTAACCGTTCGCAACTTGCCGAACTTTTTGACCGTGACATCAAAACAATAGGCAAGCATATCAATAATGCTCTTAAAGAAGAGCTGGACAATGTTCCAGTTGTCGCAAAATTTGCGACAACTGCTGCTGATGGCAAAGTTTATCAGACTGAGCATTACAATCTTGATATGGTCATATCT
>UMEP01058786.1_pt1 | contig 36422 bp, 34 predicted proteins | sample 1964771 | NCBI WGS metagenome assembly UMEP01 (sample SAMEA4836022, study PRJEB28245) | human gut metagenome | biome: gut microbiome; material: fecal sample | place: Denmark | collected 2008 | reverse complement strand
GTAATAGATATATAAAGGAGTTTAAGTATGGAAGATAAACCAAGGTATTCGAGAGTTTCTGATATTTTAGATTTGATAATATTTATGTTATCAAGATTTAATGGAGTATCTTTGAATGATATTCAAGAACGATATAACATCTCAAGAAGAACCGCAGAAAGAATGAGAGATGCTGTATTGGCATCATTTCCTCAGGTTGATGAAATCGAAACAGATGATCGTTGTAAAAGATGGGGATTTACAAACTATTCTTTGAATGAATTAGTGACTTTCTCAAATGAGAATATTGCATTACTGGAAAATCTTAAAAAAGTTTGTGATCCCCTTTCTCAAGCTGAAATTGAAAACATCGTAATAAAAATGAAAGCTCTAAAGCATAAATTTACGAAAATTGATGATGAAAAAATTGAATTAATTCTTCAATCAGAAGGTTATGCTATAAGGCAGACTCAGAATTTTAAAGTAGATTTAGAACAGGTATCTGTTATTCGTCAAGCAATAAAAGAAAAAAAGAAATTGCAAGCTGAATACCATGATAAAATCAGAATTTTAGAACCTTTGGGATTAATTTACGGGGAAAAAGTTCATCTTATAGCAAGAGAACCTCAAAAGGGTGAAGGTGAATATAATTATGTTTTGCATAAATTAAGAAATGTTCAGATTACAAATGAACTATATGATTCAAAAGATTTTAATTTGCAAGAATATTCAAAGGCATCTTTCGGAGTATATTTTGGTGAAATCTATGATGTTAAATTAAAATTTATACCGGAAGTAGCTGAAGATGTTATGAATTACAATTTTCATCCGACTCAAAAAATAAATTTGCAAGATGACGGTAGCGTAATAGTAACCTTTAAAGCAAGTGGTGATAAACATATTATGTGGAACCTTTTTAAATGGGGAAATGCTGTTGAAATTCTTGCTCCTAAATCATTGCACCAAAAGTATCAGGAAACATTAAAAAGTCTAATTAAAGAATAAAAAAAGGATTTTATAAAATGACAATAACACCAAACGCAAAGCAACAGGAATGTATCGATAATATTGACGGCAAATATCTTGTACTCGCAGGGCCTGGTACAGGTAAAACTTTTACAATGATTCAAAGAATTAAGAATATGATTGAAAAAGGGATTACTCCTGAAAAGATTTTGTGTCTTACTTTTTCTGATGCTGCAACTAATGAGGTTAAAACAAGGCTTGAAAAAGAACTAGGCAAGCTTGATGTTGGTGTCAATGTCTATACTTATCATGGTTTTTGTAATGAAATTATTTTAGAAAATGCAATTGATTTTGAGTTATCTGACAATATTAAAGTAATACCTGATGCTGTATCAATCTCTCTTATAAAAGAATGTATTGATGAGATTGATTCAAAAATTTATAGGACAAAAAGGAATGATCCTTATTATTTTATAAAAGAAATTAGAGATAATATAAAAGAAATCAAAGCAAACAGATTAACAAAGGAAAAATTTTTCCACAATATAGAAACAAATCCTGATTGGGAACCAAAACTTGTTGAATTGCAGAAGAAACTTGCAGAATTAAATGAAAACAATAAAAAAGTTCCTAAAAAGTTGTTAAATGATATTGATGCTATTGAAAAGAAAATAACGAAAGTTAAAGAGATTTGGAAATTTTATGAGTTATATAAGTCAAAAATGGAAGAACAAAGATATTTTGATTTTAGCGATATGATAAATCTTGTTTTGGAAAAATTTGAAACTGATTCTGCTTTCTTATCAAAAATCGCTAATAAATATGAATATATTTTGGTCGATGAATACCAAGATACAAATAAAAATCAGAATGAGATAGTTTTTCATTTAACTAAAGCTCTTGAGAGCGAAAATGTTTTTGTAGTTGGAGATGATGATCAAATTATATATACATTTCAAGGAGCAAGAATTGATAATGTAGAGAGGTTTTTAAAAGAATTTCCTGATACTAAAGTTATTTGTCTAAAAGAAAATATGCGATCTACTCAAAACATTCTTGATACTGCAAGAAAAATTGTAGAACAAGATGATAAAAGGTTAGAAATTAATCCTGAATTTGTGCAATATAATATTGATAAACATTTAGTTTCTAAAAATACAAAATTACCATTCAAAGATAGAAAAGTGAGGTTTTATCATTATGCAGACATCCTCCAAGAGTATCAGGAAATTGTTGATGAAATTGTAAACCTTATTGAATCAGATGATTGTCCTAAAGATGATAGTGGCAATAAAGAGCTATCAGAAATTGCAATACTTACAAGGGATAATAATTCTCTTGCTACATTTGCTGAAATGCTAAAAGAAAAAAATATTCCATCAGAATTAAAAGAAGGTAAGAGTATATTTCAAATAATATCTTCAAATATTTTGTATTATTATATGCAATTACTTATAAATCCTGAGCTGCATTCTGATAAATTTTTCAGATTAGCATTATCACAACCTTTTAATATTCACCCAAAGGATTTTGAAACTATTTATAATCAAAAATCTCATTACAAATCTTTTGTAGAAATGATGAATTCTATTGATAAAAAAGAGCTTATAGAACCTGAAAAAATAGATAATTTTATCAATATTTTTAATCATTTGTTGTCTTACAAAACAAATGAAACATTAAAAAATGTAGTTTTAGAAATTGGATGCAAAACCGGAATATTTGACTATTATATTAATTCAGAAACTAATAGAATAGAAAATATTTCAGGGCTAAAAAAAATTGTAGATGAAGCTGTTAATTTTTCAAACACTCAAAAGAAAATCAGTTTAGAAGAATTTGTAGAATATTTGACAATGTGTTTTACAGATGAAATTCCGATAAAAATAGACAAATCACCTGTTGCAATGAATGCTGTTCAATTATCAACTTATCATTCAGCAAAAGGACGAGAATTTGAATATGTTTATATGCCTACTCTGAAAAACAGGGATTGGGAAAGTAGTTCAAAATCTTTAAGACCTATAGTTCCATTAGATGCATCAGAGTACAAAACAGATGATGAGTTAAGAGAGTTAAAAAAATCAGATTGCATTAAACTTTTATATGTCGGTATGACAAGAGCAAAACATACATTAAGACTTTCTTACCCGAAAAATATTAACGGTTCAACGCAAACTCCTACAAAATTTATCAGTAGTATTGAAGATGTTTTTGAAATAGAACAGGAACCTTTTACTTATGACAGTTCAACCTTCTTATTAGGAAATATAAAAGCTCTCAGAAAACTCGATTATGACTACGAAAAAGATTTTTGTTCTATGGTTGATAAAAAACTTGAAGGAAAATCATTTTCCCCAAGTGCAGTGAATACTTATTTAAAATGCCCTCGTCAATATTTTTATAATTATATTCTAGATTTATCTCCAAAAGACGGTAATCCTGATTCTTTGAGTTTTGGTAAAGCTGTCCATTCAGCTTGTGAGTTTGCTGTAAGATTTGCTAAACAAAATAATGAATATCCAACAAAAGAAGAGTTTATAAATGAATTTAAAAAGGCATTAGATAAATTGCCTATGTCGAGTTATAAACAACGAGAAATTCATGTTGAACGAGGAGAAAAGGCTCTTAGTGAATACTATATTCAGATGTGCAATACTCCAAGTTCAATGCTTTATGAAGTTGAAAAACCTATAAATTTTGAGTTTGATGGAATAAAATTTTATGGAATTATAGATAGGATAGATAAGAATTCTGACGGAACTTACACTATTTATGACTATAAAACAGGTGGCGCAAAAGATTCAAAAATTATTTGTCCAGATGGAAAGCACGAAGATTATTACAATCAAATGGGGCTATATAAATATTATTTTGAAAAATCTACAGGTAATACTGTGAAAGAAACAATATTTATTTTCCCTGAAGAATTTACAGATAATTTTACTTTGAATTTAACTCAAGACGACTGCAAAGCTATTGATGCAAAATTTAAAGAAGCAATTTCAAACATAAAAAATTATAAATTTAATCCAACTCCAGGTAATGAAACTTGTAAATATTGCCCTTATAAAGATTTTTGCTAAATTTTTCCAAATTAATTTAGTTTAAAAGAGTTTGTGTAAGCCTAGTTGTTTGAACCTAGCATATTTCATAGCTTTATATTCTTCTGATTTAACATAATTGGCCATTGCATTGACTCGTTCAAGTGTTGAAGCTACATTGTTATTTTGCTTAACTTGAATAATTAATTGAGAAAATGCATCAACTTGATCATCATGTCGACCATATGGAAATGATACAATTTCTGTCCTAAAATCATCTAACCAAGGTGCATTACTTTTTAAATATACTTGTCCATATTCTAATGGTCCATTTGCATAATTTGCTCTTACTATTTTGGAATCTTTAGGGTTAAATTTTATCGGATAAATATTTCTTTTTGAAAGTTCTTGTAAAAGCAATTCAGTACTAGTTGTTGCCTCAATAACTATATTTCTGCATTGGTACTTTTGAGCCTGTGCTATTATTTCTAGTGGTAATTTCCCAATATCAATTTTATCCCTATATATATCTGTAATGTAAATATTTTCTTCAACGACAATCCCAGTAATACATACGGTATAATCATTATTATTACCTGTTTTAAAAGCAATATCCCAGCTTTGAAAAACAGTCCCATTTGAAGGTATTGAATCTGTATATTTAAAGTGTTCAAAATTAATAATGTTACCTTTTTCCGGAATAGGAAGCTGTTGATATTGTGCCGAAAAATTATAATTACTCATTGTTTTTTTGAGATTTAAAATATCACTAAGTGCTTCAATTTCAGGACATAATACTTCTCCTGCTTGTCTTGTAATTATTTTGCCATTAGATAATAAATATTCTTCATTTGATTCAGCAATTGCAGGTAAAGACAACACATCCCAACCATCTTGTTTTAATAAGTGTGCGGTTAAGTCATCTACGTGTAAACGTTGCATTACAAGAATAATTACACCTTCTTGTTTATTATCAAGTCTTGAGGCTAAGGTATTATCATACCAGTCATTAACGCTTTCTCTTATTGTCTGAGACATAGCATCTGCAGCTTTAATAGGATCGTCAATAATTATGTAGTTACCACCACTACCGGTTAATGTGCCTCCTACGGAGGTCGCATGGCAATATCCATTTTTTGTAGTTTCAAGTAAATGCTCAGTTTGTTTATTTGGATTTAATCTTGTCGCAAATGTTTCTTTATAAAAATCAGAATTCATTAATTTTTTTCTATCTCTAGAAAATTTATTTGCTAATTCTTGAGAGTAACTTACACAAACAATTCTTTCATTCGGGTTTCGCCCAAGTAACCAAGCAGGCAGTGCAATAGAAGCTAACGTTGATTTCATTTTCCTTGGTGGCATATTAATTATAACTCTTTTATGTTTTTTCTCCGCACACTGTTGTAATTTGTCAGCTAGGATCTGCAAGTATTTTGCTGGAATAAAAGGCTGAGAATTATCTATTTCTGAAAATACTTTTTGTACAAATGTGTAAAAATCTGTTCTCATTGCCGCTTGTAATACTTTTTTATCATTCATTATTTGCTATTCCTTTCTATGAAATCTCTAAGGATTTGGGCATCTTCAATTGAAAGATTTTCTTCTATGTCCTTAGGTTTTATTGGTAGAGTACTCATTATACTAGTTACCAACTTTATTGATGTCATATTCCCATTTAGAGCACTGGTTATAAGTCTTTTAATAAGTGCCCTTTGTTTTGTCATTGTCTTAATACTACCGCCCTCTTTCAAGGTTATAGTTTCTTCTAACTCATCCTGAAAATCAGTCTTAAAATCTTGAATAAGCTTAGGTCTACCTTTTGGATTTCCGCTGATTCCTGGCTTAAATTGATGTTCTTTAGGTGGTTTTTTGTAACCTACTTCATAATCATTATTAAGATCTGACATTATTGATTGTCTCCTATATTTCCTATTAATTCTGCCTTTTGCCCTGTTAATTTTTCAAATCTATGAATAATCACATCGCAATAATGGGGATCAATTTCAATTAATCGAGCTCTTCGATGGATTTTCTCTGCCGCAATTAAAGTAGATCCAGAACCGGCAAAAATATCCATTACAATATCATTTGGATTTGAACAATCTAAAAGTGCATCCATAATTAGACTTACGGGCTTTACTGTAGGATGCAGTTTTAGTAGTTCTTTTGCTTGTGGATTTGAAACGTGCATTCCCTTATAGCTCCAGATATTAGTTCTATAGCGTCTGTATGAACCTAATTGAATATTATTTGTATGCGGTGCTGTTCCGTTTTTATAAACGAATATCATTTCGTGTTGCGAACGATATAAACTTCCTAACCCAGCACTACATTTATCCCAAATACAAACGTTTTTAAGTTCATCAAATACAGAATTCCCGGCTGTAACTATTTCTTCAATGTGTTTCCAATCCATGCAACCGAAATGAATAGAGCCATCTTTTGAAAATTCTTTTTGCAACCTCATAGCAGATTTGAGAAAATTTATAAATTCGGCTTTAGACATTTCGCCTGAAGCTTGATAAAATTCTTTGTGTTCTTTTTTAGTTGTAACATTTCCTTGAATTTTAACATTATATGGATAGTCTACAAATGCTACATCTGCTTTGCCGTCTTTAAACAATAATTGATATACTTTGGAATCTAACGCATCCCCATTAATTAAAACATGTTTTGCTAATTTCCAGATGTCACCGACTTTTGAACGGGGAATGATTTCTAAATCATTTGGTAATTCATCTTCTGACGTTTCGTTTATAACAGTTTCGTTTACTATCAAATCGATTTCTGGGATTTCAAAACCTGTTAAAATTGTTTCGTAACCAATATCAGTAAGGTATTGAAGTTCAATTTTTAGAACCTCTTTATCCCAACCTGCGAGTTCTGCAATTCTATTTTCGGCTATAATAAAAGCTTTAATATCATCGTCTGATAGATGCTCTAAACAAATAACCTGAATTTCTTCAATGCCTTGCTCTTTTGCAACTTCATATCTTAGATTGCCTGCTAAAATCATCTTGTTTTTGTTTATTATGGGCGGGTTAAGAAATTTAAATTGTTTATATGCAGCTCCAAGTATTGATTTCTGTTTTTCAGGGTGAAGGCGAGGATTATTTGGGTTAGGTTTTAGATCTTTCACCTTGACTGTAATGAGTTTATTACTTACAAACATTGGTTTTTCTCCTATTTATATCACTAAAAGTCTTGTTATTACTTTATTATACAACTTTAAATAGTTTGTAAAGCCCTCCAGAAAAAGAATACAACTAGCGAATTACCCTAAAACACAAAGCTAGAGATTAATACAGCGACATTTAATGATTTTACAAAAATTTATGTACATTTGTATCGCCGAACTTGACATAGTTGTACTTTAATATGATTTATATAAACAAACAAAAGGAGGTAACATGAATAAGGATTTAATTATTATCGGTATTGGAGAAGGTGGATGCAAAATAGTTTCAAAACTGGATGAAAAATATCAAAAACTTTTTATTGATACTGATAAAGATGTTATAGAAAAATATAACGGATTAAGGATAGGAAAAAGTACTTGTAGAGAATATTCTGCTCAAGGAGATATTAATCTTGCTGAATTATCCGTGAGGGAAAGTAAAGAAGATTTATTATCTGCAATAAAAAATTATAATGAAATAATTCTTGTGGCTCCTTTAGGCGGTGGTACATCCTGTGGTACTACTAAAAAATTTGTTGAATTAATTATTGATATAAATAAATCTGTAAAGTTCTTTACGAGTTTTCCATTTGATTTTGAAGGTAGAAATCGTTTATTAAAAGCTATAAAAACCTTTGATTATTTAAAGCAACTTTGCAATGTTATTCTAGTTGATAAATTTGACATATCAACAACCAACAAAAAAATTAGTATTAATGAAATATTTGAAAATCAAGATAACCTATTTATTCAAGAAATAGAAAAGATTTGTGTCTAACTAGTTGAAAACAGACGTAAAAAGAGCAATCCTTTAAAAGAGGTGATAGTAATGAAAAACAACAGGACCGAAATCGAAAATGAATGGAAAAATATTTTTGGTACTGATTTACCAAAACATATACACAAAGCATATGCTACAAAATATATAAAATGGCATAAAGCAAATGGAACTTTAAACAAATCCTTACAAAACCGAATCTCCAAACTAATTGAAAATTATGAGAGAGGTCTCTCTACATTTACCCCATCTTTTTCTATAGAACTTAAAACTGGAACAAGACTAGTTAGAGAATTTCGAGGAATAAAATACGAAGTTACAAAACTTGAAAACGGTTACTTGTTCGAAGAGAAAAACTATAAAAGTCTTTCAGCAATAGCAAATAAAATTACTGGAACACGTTGGAATGGTAAGAAATTTTTTGGATTAGTAAAATGAAAAAATTAAAAAACAAATTTAAGCAAGCGACTGATTTTAGATTTGGTAAGGCTTTTGTGAATATTTCAGATTGCGAAGATACTTTTTGTATTAACAAAAAGGGGGAAGTCCTTTTTAAAACTAAATTTAAACCGTTTGGATTTAATCATGCAAATCAGTCTATTGTACGTAATAAAGAGTTTTTACATGGCGTAATCAATCGCAGAGGGCAGATAATTATTCCTTGCATATATGATTATATCTACATAGGAAATAATGGCTATACTTTAGAAAAAAATGGTATTAATAAAAAAGTAAATTTTGAAGGGAAGTCTATTTTTCAACCACAGTCAAAATCTAATGTTATTATGTTTGTAACTAAACGAGTATCATCACTACCTTATACCGCAAAGGAGAAGAATGGTAAATGGGGGATTGTTCCATTTCTAGGAGAAGAAAATGAAATAGTAATTCCTTTTGAATATGACGATTGTGACAGCTTTTATGAATACGAGCTTGCTAGAGTCAAAAAAAAATGGGAAATATGGGTTTATAAATCCTAAAAATGAAATTGTTATTCCTATCGAGTATGATATGATTGGAGACTTTGGCTTTAAATTCGGAATATGTCTTGTTGAAAAAGATGGGCGCTGTGGATTTATTGATAAAGATAACAATTTTGTAATACCGTTAATGTACGGAACTTCAAGTAATGAATTTATAGAGGGAATAGCTTGTGTTGAAGTAAATAGTGGAGTTGAAACTTATTACAAATATATTAGTACTAATGGAGAGGATGCTTTTTAATGATAATATTTGTGTCTTTAGGCTTGATTAAAAAAATGCAAAGAGCGATTAATGTAGTATGAAAACAGTTTTTAAATGCGCAATATATACTCGGAAATCTTCAGAAGAAGGATTAGAGCAAGATTTTAACTCCCTTGATGCACAGAGAGAAGCTTGTGAATCTTATATAAAATCGCAGAAACACGAAGGTTGGGAATTAGTTGAAAAACAATATAATGATGGCGGCTTTTCTGGTGGAACAATTAATCGTCCGGCTTTTCAAGAGCTTTTACAAGATGTTGAAAACGGTGAAATTGATATTGTAGTAGTTTATAAAGTTGATAGACTTACACGTTCTTTAATGGATTTTGCCAAAATTGTAGATGTCTTTGATAAACACGAGACTTCTTTTGTTTCAATCACACAACAGTTTAATACAACAACTTCTATGGGTAGGCTAACTTTAAATATTTTACTTTCTTTTGCACAATTTGAACGAGAAGTTACTGGAGAAAGGATTCGTGATAAATTTGCAGCATCAAAGAAAAAAGGTATGTGGATAAATGGTATACCACCTATTGGTTATGTTAAAAAAGATGGAAAATTGGAAATTAATATTCAGGAAGCTAAAGTTGTCAAACATATTTTTGAAAAATATTTAGAAATAGGTACAGTACCTGAATTAGTAACATATTTGAATAAAAATAATATTCATACAAGAAGCGGTAAAAATTTTTACAAAGGGCATATATATAAAATTTTGCAAAATAAAACTTACATTGGCAAAATTGTACATAAAAATAATGTTTATGAAGGACTTCATGACCCAATAATTAATTTTGATATCTTCAATCAAACTCAACAGCTATTAATTAAGAATACCTTAATCAGAAAAAATTCAACAAATGCTGAAAGTGGTTCGCTTCTTAAAGGAAAACTTTTTGACGATAACAACAATTATATGTCTCCAACGCATAGTACAAAAAACGGTAAACGATATCGCTACTATGTTAGTCAGGCCCAAATTCAAAATAGATTACAAGATTTAGGTTCTGTATCAAAAATTTCAGCAGGTGAAATTGAAAATTTTGTTGTTGAAAAAATAAAAAAATATGTTTTAGATAAGACCCTGTTTCAAGAAATATTTGAGAGCTATCAATTAATACATCAAAAAAATATTATAGAGCAACTTCAAACAAAAGGAATTGATGCTACTTTTATAAGATATATTCTGATAAAAGTAAAAATATCAAAAGAATCAGTTTTTATAATTTTGTCTAAAACTCTTCTTAGAGAGGCTATAGAATATTTAATCTTTGGAAAACAACTTTTAGATAGCCAAAAGTATGATAATAAATCTATTGTTGAATTAAGTTACAAAATTAGAATAAGTTCTACGACTAAAAACGGGAGCAAAATTATAATAGGTGATATTAAAAAAAGAGAGATTAATAAATACCTCTTAGAGGCAATTGTCAAAAGCTTTTATTACCATAAATTAATGTTTGAAAACAAACTTACTTCGGAACAAAAAGCAAACACTCATATCTATAGGTTAATGCAACTAAGATTTTTGCCTAAAGAGATAATTGAAGCTATATTAACAGGGACACACGAACCGGATTTGACAATAGATAAGTTATACAAATTTTTATAAGGAGTTTTATGGCAACACTTAAAGAGTTAATTGATGTATTAAAAGAAATTGTTAAACTAGATAAGAGAAATTCCAAAGCAAAAGTTTATATAGGCGGCAAATATTTGTTTATCAGACAAGAAAATCAAGATAATGCATATTTTATAGAACTTTGAAATATATAACCAAAATTGACACATATTATATTAAAAATAAAAGTAAAGCAAGCTGAGGCTGATAGTATGAAACCGATAAAAACATTAAAAGACGAATATATAAATTCAAATATGTTAGAACTTTTTGAACAGGATGAAGTTATAGAAGAAGTTGAAAGTTTTTTCTTGACTCCACTTAATCAACAAGAAACAGGTCTTCCGATGTGTATACATTTAAGGTGTATAGAAAATAAAGGAGAACCTCCATTCTTACGTTTTCAAAACGACAGAAGCAAAAAATATAACAGCAACTGGGTGAAGATATACATTGATGGTTCCTTCAATAATTACGAAAATAAAAAAATTGTGTTTACAGTTGCCGAAATGCAAGCTCTCAAAGATTGGATAATCACGAATAAAGAAATTATTATCAAGCATTATTATCAGGAATATGATTCATTTCAAGTTTGCAGGACATTGAAAAATTATAAGGAGTAAAAGTTATGAAAGAGGAAAATCTAGAACTAACAAAAGAAGAATTTGAAGATATCGAATGGAAAAAGGCTGGCTTTACCCAAGCCGAAATTGAAGAAATGGACAGGCGTGCCGCGAATATTGAAAATGCTATTCCTTGGGAAGATTTTCTCAAAGAATTGGAACTTTATTGCCATAACCAGAATGAAATATTAGAACCAGACCAATATTTTGAAAAGACAGGGGAAATACCATATTTTACAACTGATGAAATTTTAAAATCTTTCGGGTTATAAAAAATGCTAAACTCCGCCAAATTCAGGCAAATTTTGGCATCTTTTCAACTATAAAAATTTGGAAATTAAATAATTTCAATCTGCAACTTTAAAATTTCAAAAAGAGAATTTAGGAGAAATTTTAATAAAATTGAATAAAATTAATCTTTAAAAAATTCTCTAAATAAAATCATATATCAAAAGCCACTGCAAATGAACTCTCTAAATGACAATTTGTAAATATATTTTGGTTATTTAATAAGCAAAGAAGAATAAACTACTTGATTATTTTTTTATTCCAAAGTACTATTTCTAAAATTTTGGTAATTTTAATTTATATATTTTGTAATAATTGAATAAATTCGATTATAGAAGATTTTCTTTTTCCTATTTAAAATTAAAATATTTAAGCATTTAAGCTCATTCTTTTTAATAGGAGTGAAAAGATTAGAGCTAAGATAACTAATTTATATGTCAGAATTTTGATATTATATTTTGTAGCTATATTATAAATAACTAAAAAATAACCTATTTTTTAGTAAACTGAAGTATTGGCAAAAAATATTTATACCCAGGCTTGTTGAATTAGAACATTATATGCAATTTCAATTTGTTTCTTTGAAAATTTTTGTTTTTTAACATTCCAAGAGTATACCGACGATATTAAATCATTTAATTCAGTTTTATTTTCTTTTGACATTAGCCAATGCACAGTCGCCAATAATTCTAATCCAAATGGAGTTTCAAATCCGTCTACAAGCTCAGAAACTCTATTTATTTTATTTAACAAATCTGAATCTTTTTCTAACAATAAATGAGCATCTTTTATCGCACCTGGCAATAGCGTAATATTTTTATCTGGCGCATCTTCACCATCATAGCCTTCAATATAATGCTTTTCTAATAAATTTAAAACATGTCTCAAATTTTGAGCATATGGACCATATAAAGCTTTTTTATAATTTAACCTTAAATTCTGCCCTGATTCTTGTAAAAAGTACATAAGCTTATGTATTTCAAGTAAAGTAATAAAAGGATCAAGCATACTTTGTAAATAACGATTTATAAGTTCTATTAAAGCGGCTCTACTTAACGTTAATTCTGGAACTTCTTTATTTTTTACTTGTTCTATATTATTAGCAGGTTCATAAATAACAATTTTCACATCGTGTAAATCACCTAATACCTGCTCTATAATAGGTTTTATTTCATCCCAATTAAGACCTCCAAGACCACATCCCAAAGGAGGAATTGCAATAGATTTTATTTCATAATTTATTATATCATCTTTTAATGCAACCAAACCTGATTTTATATCTTGTACCCTACTTTTCCCTTTCCAATGTCTTTTTGTAGGAAAATTAATTATATATTTAGGATTAAACAAAAGTCCAGAATTATAAATAAACATCTTGCCAGGCTCAACTTCTCCTTTATCACAAGCTTGTTTGTATGCTTTAAAATTTTCAGGATACATTTGTTTAAACTGTAATGCTATACCCCGCCCCATAATACCAACACAGTTTACAGTATTGATAATAGCGTCTGTTTGTTCTTGTAATATATTTCCAGTTTTATATTCAAACATATTAACCTCTTTATTAATTAATAATACCAATCTTTTTTTAGTATTATATTAGACGAAATATTGTATTTAGTTAGCATTCTACTGACTTCAGCTTGACTTTCTAAATTATACACACCAATAGTACCTATTAAATCTACAGGGACTTTACTTTCTATTAAAAACTCTGCTTGTTTATTTTCTTTTACTTGCCAATCAACTCCAGGCCCAGCCCAGTGAATAGCATTAATTGCATCCCAATCCAATAATTCGATAATATTATCAAAATTAGAATAGTCACTAAAATAAGAACTTCCTGCATTAGAAGTTGTATAGCAAGCCTTTAAACTATTTTTTTCTGCCCACTCTAAAATTTTGCTTAATTCAAATTCCAAATGTAGAATGTTATCTTGTCCCGATGAATACTGCAAATCAGGATTATTTTTACAACTAATTACGTATAGCATAACAGAACGTGGACAAAAATAAAATGGAACACATTGCCCAACTGTTAAATTTTCGAATGATGATAAAAGTTTATTTAAACGTCTTTCTTTAATTTGTGCCATTCCTATTGTTGTTCCATTAATTTGTCTATTTGTAATTAGGGCATCACAATATAAATAACCATCTGATAAAACTGATTCCAAACGATCAATGTGTAAAATATGATAAACTTTTATATCTGTTAAATTTTTTATCACAAAATACCTCTTAAACAGTTTAACATAAACACAAACTATCAGCAAAAATAAACCATATTTTTATATTAAAACTCACGTTAAAAAAATAAATATAATATTTTCATGATACAATTATCACATAAGCTGCGAGGTCTTAATGAATAAAAAAGATTTATCAGAACGTGATATTTGTACAAAGTTTATAACACCTGCAATAATAAAATCAGGTTGGGATAAAGACTCGCAAATCAGGGAAGAAGTTTCTTTTACTGCAGGGAAAGTTATTGTTAGAGGTAAGCTTGTTTCACGTGGCAAAGGTAAAAGAGCTGATTATATCCTATATTATAAAAACAATATTCCTTTAGCTGTTGTTGAAGCAAAAGACAATAAGCATAGTGTAGGAGCTGGCATTCAGCAAGCAATAGAATACGCAGAGACTTTAGATATTCCTTTTGTATTTTCTTCAAATGGTGATGCTTTTTTATTCCACGATAGAACGGTTGATTTTGGCAAGAAAGAAATAGAATTACCTTTGGATAAATTCCCAACTCCACAAGAATTATGGGAAAAATTCAAGAAATTTAAACAAATCGAAGATACAGAAACAGAAAAAGTTTACACCCAAAACTATCATAAAGATATATCAGATAATAAAGAGCCGAGATACTACCAAAGAATTGCGATCAATAGAGCTGTAGAAGCGATAGCAAAAGGACAAGACAGAGTTCTTTTGGTTATGGCAACTGGTACAGGTAAGACTTATACTGCATTTCAGATTATTTGGAGATTATGGAAGGCTAAGAAGAAAAAACGTATTTTATTCTTAGCTGATAGAAATATTTTAGTTGATCAGACTAAAAGTCAAGATTTTGCACCATTTGGCGATAAAATGACAAAGATTACAAAACGCCATATTGATAAATCTTATGAAATATATTTAGCCCTGTATCAGGGGATTACTTGGAATAATGAAGACAAAGACGCTTACAAAGAATTTTCAAAAGATTTTTTTGATTTAATTGTAATTGATGAATGCCATAGGGGAAGTGCTAAAGATGATTCGTCTTGGCGAGAAATATTAGATTATTTTTCATCAGCTACCCAATTAGGTCTAACAGCTACACCAAAAGAAACAAAAGAAGTTTCCAATATCGAATATTTTGGCGAACCTATCTATACATATTCTCTAAAACAAGGTATTGAAGATGGTTTTCTTGCTCCATACAAAGTTATTAGACCGATAATTAATATTGATATGGATGGTCTAAAACTACCACAAGGCACAATTGATAAATATGGAAATGAAGTTCCTGATGAGGAATTTAATGTAAAAGATTTTGATAAGAAAATTGTCGTTGATGAACGAACAGAACTTGTCGCAAAAAGAATAACACAGTATCTAAAAAATAATAATAGATATGATAAAACAATTGTTTTCTGTACTGATATTGATCATGCTGCAAGAATGCGTCAAGCTTTGGTTAATGAAAATCCTGATATGGTAGCGGAGAACTCAAAATATGTAATGCAAATTACAGGCGATAACGATGAAGGTAAAAAAGAACTTGATAACTTTATTGATCCTGAAGTTACTTATCCTGTAATTGCAACGACTTCAAAACTAATGACAACAGGAGTTGATGCTAAAACCTGCAAACTTATAGCAATAGATAGCAATATCAATTCAATGACAGAATTTAAACAAATTATTGGTCGTGGAACCCGTTTAAGACCGGATTATGGTAAATGGTATTTTACTATTCTTGATTTTAGAGGTGTTACAAGACTTTTTGAAGATAAAGATTTTGACGGTGAACCTGTTCAGATAAAAGATGTAAAAGAAACTGAAGAAATGCCAAAAGATGAGCAGACAAAGGAGGAAGTTGAAACTTTGATTGATGAACTTCCTGAAGGTGAAACCGTTGTAGAAATTCCACCAAATATTGATATTACTGATGTTGAAAATCCTACTAAAAAATTCTATGTGAATGGAATTGAAGTTGTACAAGTAGGTGAAAGAGTTCAATATTATGGCAAAGACGGTAAACTGATAACAGAAAGCCTTGTGGATTATACCAAAAAGAATCTAAAAGCACAGTTTGCTACAATGGGTGATTTCATCAAAAAATGGTCAGAAGCTGATAAAAAATCAGCAATTATTGATGAACTAATAGAACAAGGTGTAATGCTTGATGAATTAAGAGAAGAAGTTAAACAAAAAACAGGCAAAGACTTGAGTGTTTTTGATTTGATTTGCCATGTAACTTTTGATGCCCCACCATTATCAAGAAAAGAAAGAGCAGAAAAAGTTAAGAAAAGAAATTACTTTGGCAAATATTCAGAAAAAGCAAGAAAAGTTCTTAATGCCTTAATTGACAAATTTGCAGATGACGGTATTGAAGAGATTGAAAATAGAGAAATATTGAAATTCCAACCTTTTGATGAAATCGGCACACCAATGGAAATCATCAAAGAATTTGGTGGCAAAACCAAATATGAAGAAGCAATAAAAGAACTTGAAAAAGAGCTCTTTAATGATAACGAGGTAGCCTAGATGGATTGGTTTAAAGTATTAAAGAATATATTAAAAATTTTTGTTATAATAGTTCTCCTTTGCTTAACAATATTTTTTGCTATATTAAATTTAACAACAGGGGCTACTATATTTGCAATATTTACAATGTTTTTTACCCTATTTTTTTACGGTAATAATTTCGAAATAGTTGAGCTATTAGGTGCAAAGTTTAAATTGAAAGAATTAAATAATTCTATTAATGAATTAAAAGATTTATCATTAGCAGTTGCTGAAATATCATTAACACTTATTCAACAAAAAAATCAACATTTAAAAGAAAATAATGCTGCTCAAGATTTAGATTATTTTGAAAAAATAAATAATATTCTAAATAATGTTAATGTTTCAAAAGATATAAAAGAAAAAATTTTTTATAATTCTTGGCATAAATATATTTTATCAACATATTTTGAGTATATGTGTGTACCTGTTCATAATGAAATAAACGCAAGTAATTTACCGAAAGACGAAAAAAACTTTTTAATGAATAAATGCTGCTTAAGCAAAGATAATTTATTGTGGGTATATAACGAAGCAAAGAAAAAGAATGTTATGTTTTCTCCTGAGACCTCTATTAATATGGATGATTTTGAATACTATAACGAGAATCATAAACATAAAGACATACAAAGATGGATTGCTAATAATAAAAAATGGGAGTTAGGATACTAAATGCCAAATATATCAAGTGTAATAAAATCAATACAAGACATAATGCGAAAAGATACAGGCGTTGACGGTGACGCACAAAGACTGTCGCAAATCGTTTGGATGCTGTTTTTAAAAATTTTTGCAGATAAAGAAGACGAAGCAGAGATTATGAAAGATGATTACAAATCTCCGCTTGATGAAAAATATCGTTGGCAAAATTGGACTCAAGATGATGAAGGTTTAACAGGCGATGATCTAATCGATTTTATCAATAATGATCTTTTTCCGTACCTGCAAAATCTTGAAAACGATTCAAATAAACAAGCCTTGATTATAAGGAACATTTTTCAAGATACTTATAATTACATGAAATCAGGCACACTGCTAAGACAAGTTATCAATAAAATCAATGAAATTGACTTTAATTCAAGTGAAGACAGACACCTTTTCAATGATATTTATGAGCAACTTTTACAAAGCCTGCAATCTGCAGGCAATGCTGGAGAATATTACACTCCAAGAGCCGTAACTCAATTTATTGTCGATATGGTTGACCCAAAACTTGGCGAAACTATCCTAGACCCTGCTTGTGGTACAGGAGGTTTTCTTGCTTGTGCAATAGAACATTTGAAAAAACAAACAGATACGACAAAAGAAGGTGAAATTCTGAATAACTCTATATTTGGGATAGAAAAGAAACCGCTTCCGCATCAGTTATGTACAACAAATATGATTTTGCACGGAATCGATACTCCAATAAATATCAAAAGAGATAATACCCTATCTAAACCGATAAATAATATTTCACCTGCTGATAGAGTAGATTGTATTGTTACAAACCCACCTTTTGGCGGAACAGAAGAAGACGGAATTGAAACAAATTTTCCAGCCGCTTATAGAACAAAAGAAACTGCAGATTTGTTCTTGCTCTACATTATTGCAAAACTAAAACCCCAAGGCAGAGTAGGAATAGTTCTTCCTGACGGAGCACTATTTGGTGAAGGTGTAAAAACAAGAATAAAAGAAAAACTTATGCAAGAATGTAATTTGCATACAATCATCAGACTTCCAAAGAGTGTTTTTGCACCATATACATCAATTAACACCAACCTTTTATTCTTCACAAAAGGTGAACCAACTAAAGAAACTTGGTTTTATAGACTAGATATGCCAGAAGGGTATAAGAACTTTTCTAAAACAAAACCAATGAAAAAAGAACACTTCAAAGAAGTTGTAGAATGGTGGAATAACAGAAAAGAAATCACTATTGACGGCTTTGACAAAGCTAAAAAATATTCAATTCAGGAAATCCAAGAAAGGAACTACAACCTTGATTTGTGTGGATATCCTTATGAGGAAGAAGAAATCCTGCCACCAATGGAACTTTTGCAAAAATACCAAGAAAAACGAGCTGAGGTTGATAAAAATATTGATGATATATTGAACCAAATCAAAACAATGATTGGAGGCGTCAATGCCGATTAATATGCATTGGCAAGATATAATTATACCTTTTGCTTCGGCTTTTGCAGGTGCTTATTTTGCATACAAATTTAATACTTGTAGCGAAAATAAAAAACATGATGAAGAAAATTTTAAACAGTTTAATGTATTATTGAATCAAATCAATGTCGTATGGATGGCATTACTAAATTATAAAATAGTTTATTTATCAGAAATTGAAAAATTGATAAATACAAATCCACAAAAAGCTGTTAAGAAAACTATATATCCCCCGAATGTGATATTTAAAGCAAATGTAGAACAAAATATTTTTTTAGCAAAATATAACTTTTATTTTTTATTACTACTTAGTGAAATAGAAAAACATACTTTATTAACGCAAGAGGCAATAAACTTGTGTCAAAAACAATTTAGTGAAAATGCAAATCTTGAACAATTATCAGAAGATACAATTAAAACAGGATTAGAAACTTTTCAATTAACTAAAGATTTTGTGGATAAAAGTATTTCTTATCTTATTTTATTAAGAGAAAAATTATTAAAATGTAAAAATTTATATTTTAAATTTTTGTATTTAGATGAACGAGATATTCGTATGAATCAGCATTTTGTTTATTTGCTGCCAAATATCAATAGCTTTACAGAAATATCAAATTTATCTAAGATTATAGAAGACTCTTGGATTAAATCATTTAATTTATTTGATTATATTAAGTTATATAATGATAAGTTATGCTTTAAAGTTAGTTCATTTTTTACATTTATAGGAATAAAAAAATAAATGAAAGCACAAGATTTAAAAAAATCAATATTACAATATGCTATGCAAGGGAAATTGGTACCTCAAGATCCAAATGATGAGCCAGCATCAGAACTTTTAAAACGCATAAAAGCTGAAAAAGAACAACTGATAAAAGATGGCAAAATCAAAAAAGAAAAAAACCTTCTACCAATTACTCAAGACGAAATCCCATACGACCTTCCTCAAGGTTGGCAATGGGTAAGATTAGGAGAAATTACGTCTATTGCAAGAGGGGGGTCTCCACGCCCTATACAAGCATATTTAACAAATGATGCCAATGGTATCCCTTGGATTAAAATTGGTGATACTCAAAAAAATGGGAAATATATAAATTCTACTAAAGAATATATTATTCCTGAAGGTATCTCAAAAAGTAGATTAGTTCATAAAGGAGATTTTCTATTAACTAATTCAATGAGTTTTGGAAGACCTTATATATTAAACCTTGATGGATGTATACATGACGGATGGCTAGTCATTAGTAACCTTTTTAAAGTTTTAGATAATAATTTTTTATATTATCTTTTATCTTCTAATATCATTTATGTTCAATTTTGTACAAGTGTAAGTGGTGCAGTTGTAAAAAATTTAAATAGTACAAAAGTTGCAGATACAATTATTCCACTACCACCACAAGCTGAACAAAAACGAATTGTAGAAAAGTTGGAAGAGATTTTGCCTTTAGTTGATGAATATGGCAAGAATGAAGAAATTTTATCAGAAATGAATCAAAAATTGCCCAAACAAATCCGCCAATCAATTTTGCAATACGCAGTGCAAGGAAAACTTGTCGAACAAAATCCTCAAGATGAACCTGCATCAGAGCTTTTAAAACGTATAAAAGCAGAAAAAGAACAATTAATAAAAGACGGCAAAATCAAAAAAGAAAAACCACTCCCACCAATCACACAAGACGAAATTCCATATGACTTACCACAAGGCTGGGTATGGGTAAGATTGGGTGATATTATAACGGTGAAAGGTGGAAAAAGATTACCAGTCGGGTCCTCCTTGCAAAAGACTAAAACAGATCACGTTTATATAAGAGTGACAGATATGCAAAATAATACTGTTAACTTAGATGATTTACATTATATATCAGAAGATATTTATAAGAAAATATCACAATATGTCATTACTGAAAATGATTTATATATTGTTATTGTTGGAAGTACAATTGGAAAAGTTGGAACTATACCCTCTCAATTAGATAATATGAATTTAACTGAAAATGCTGCTCGCCTAATTCTATACAAAATCAACAAGTATTATTTATTGTATGCTTTAATGACAGACTATTTTCAAACTCAACTTATAGATAAAACTCATCAAGTAGGACAACCCAAATTAGCATTACAAAGATTAAAATCTGCACTAATCCCCCTTCCTCCGCTAGCAGAACAAAAGCGAATTGTCGCCAAAGTCGAAGAACTCCTAAATCTCGTAAATAAATTGGAAGTAAGTTAATAAAAATTCACATAACACAGATATACATCTCATTTCGTATATCATGTATTTATGGCTCAAGAAATAAAATATACAAGTGAATATCGAGTAGATTGTAATAAAATATCTATAGATTTATTAAAATTATTGGATAAATTTTTGAATGAACAAAACTTGATTTGTCAAAACGAAAGACAAGGAATAAACTTCAAATGCGATAATCTTGAATTAAAAGACACATCTTTTTTGAATTTATTAAACAATGAAAAATTTATATCTAATATTGATAAAAATTTTTCAATAACAATAATTGTTTTTAAAGAAGATTTATTTGATTTTTTTAGTTTATTTATTACTAAAGATAATAATGAAATAAAAATTTCTGGAAGTATTAAAGATATAAATGAACACACTGTTGTTGGTTACAAAGAGGTATTAGAAAAATTCTTGAAGGACAATTTTATAGAAGAAAAAGTTATAGAGCAAGAGATAAATTGTAATAACAAACAAGCAGAAAATAAAACTGCTAATAAAACTATTGTAAAAAAGAGTTTAAAATGGGATATTCCGTCCATAAAGCTGACTCTTGAAGATTTGACTGAAATTGAATTTTTATTAAAGCAAGATTTGACTGACATTAAAGAATACGAAATCAATGTTGAGCCGAGTGAAAAATATTTGCAAAAACATACAAATCCGCCTAAATATACTTTTGATTCTGTTAGTAAATTTAAAGATCATAACGACTTATTAAAAAATATAAAAAATTATTCAATTAAATTTGAATTGCGTACAACAGAAATATCTGTAAATTTTGGATTTTCTAATGAATCCAGCTATTTAAATAAATTATATGCATATGGAGAAAATCAAACATTATATTATGGTAAATATAAATTACTAACTGATTATTTAAATACCAAGAAAAACTGGTATGCTTTTATATATAATGACAAATTTTTAGCAATAATATTTCCTGTATGCTCTTTACTCGTTGCATTTTTGGCAACGTATATGGGAGTATGTATAAGTAGTAAAAGTTGGATAAAACTAATTCTATTATTAATATGCGCTATTACTTTTACGTTATTATTGATTTTTACTCCAAGAATTTTAATAAAATATAATTTAAAATTACAAAAAAATAATAAATTTTGGGAGTCTTCATATTTTCAAATTTTTGCTTTTATTATCTCAAATTTAATTACAATTATTGGGGCAATAATCCCCATAATAATAAAATAAACTTGATTTAATCCTACTTTTCAGTTAAGAATACGACACCTACAAAGGGGTCGAACAAATAGGCAACTAAATAAGAACTTTTAATAGTTTAATAAATATGTTATTATAATTTAATGAAAGATGATAAAAAGTTTCTGGAATTAATTAATAGCCTGCAAAAAGATAAAGAATTGTTTTTTAATGGAGTATTACATTATGAAAATGAGAAAATTTTTATTGAGTATGTTGAAAATCTTAATAGTTATTTAAAATATATTGATGATATAACAGTAAAATTAAAAGTTGATAATTTTGTAAATACTATTAAAAAAAATAAAAACTACGAATTATATAAAAAAGAAGAAAAAGTAAGAGAAGAGGCAAAACAAAAAGAACTTGAGAGAATAAAAAAATTAAAAGAAGAAGAAAGACAGAGAGAACTTGAGAGGGAGAAAACTAGGAAAGCTCGATTAGAACAACAAAAACAGAGAGAACTTGAGAGGGAGAAAACTAGGAAAGCTCGATTAGAACAACAAAAACAGAGAGAACTTGAGATAGAGAAAGCTAGAAAAGCTCGATTAGAACAACAAAAACAAGCTACTATAATCGTAGATCAATTAAAACAATTGAGGTTAAGTGGTGATTTCAATGAATTAGAAATTTTATATAAACAACATGAGCAATTATTAAAAATATATTATCTAGATTTTTGCAAAAAGTGGGAAAGATTGCCATTTAATATGGATATCAAACAATTCCCATACTGTTGTAAAGCAATATTAGAAAAACGAAAAATTAAATATCTTGTTCATTTTACTAATATTAAAAATTTACAATCTATATTAGAAAATAACTTATGTCCAGTTTCATATTTAAAAACAAACAAAATTAATTATATAAATAATGATACGCAACGTTTAGATAAAAAATTAGATTGTATATCTCTATCTATCGAATATCCAAACTCATACATGCTTAAAACTTACATGAACAAAAATAGATTTTGTTTACTCATATTGAATGCACAAAAAGTTTTGTTATACAATAACTGCACAAAATATTATTTATATTGTAATGCTGCGAGAAATGATGCATCTCAGTGGTTAGAAACAGAAGTATTATCTAGAGATTATTACATAGAAAATATGTTTATGGAACACAATCCTGATACTAGAGAACATTGTCAGTATAGCAGATCAGAAAAAGGGATTAAAGATTATTTGCCAACCAATGTTCAAGCAGAAATATTATTCAAAGGAATTATAAGTTCAGCATACGTTGAATCTATTATATTCCAGACACAAGATGATTTAGATTTATGTAAAGAAATGATTTCAAACAAAGAATTATTTGATAAATATACTCTGATAGTTGATAGAAAATACTTTGGGAAAAGAGAAGATTTCCCTTGGGAGGATAGATAATGGCAATACGACCTTTTTTTATGATATCTGATTCTGAAATATTTAAAGAAGATAACTGTGAGTTTACTTTTTATACAGGATTTGCACTTTCACAAAAACAAAAATCTATAGAATCATTACATGAACAAATTTTAAAAAAATATTCAAATGCTAAAATTTTAGAGGTTTCTAGAAAATCTGAAAATCCTTTAGGAATTGCACTAAGTGCATTTAATTTAACTTTACCAATAAATAATAATGAATATCCTATCGAAAATATTTTCCAATCATCAAAAGTTTTCAGTAATGGAGGACCTTATCAAGATTTACTTTATGTGCATCCAAGAGAAGCTAAACGAGATGAACGTTTAAAAACTTCTGGGAAATTAATATCATTTGAATTAAACTCAAATATTTGGGAAATTGAACCTAAAACACTATTTTATGATTGGTTATATATTCATGCATTATACAGAAATAAAAAATTAATAAATGAAATTATACAATATGATACTTTTACAGACATAGAATTTAATCCAAAGAAATCTTTTAATTGTCAGGCACGTTCTGTAGCAATTTTCGTAAGTTTATATAAAAAAGGACTTATAAAATCTTATCTTTATGATAAAAATTTATTTAAAAACGTATATAAAAATAAAATCGCAGTTCAATGCTCTCTATTTTAAAGCTCAAAGTTCAATCTGCACCTTTAAATTTTCAAAAAGAGAATTTAGGAGAGATTTTAATAAAAATTCGTAAAAATTAAGCTTAAAAAATTCTCTAAATAGAATTACATATCGAAAACCGCCCAGAATGGGGCGTTTTTTCAAACTTATATCTTCACTAATTCCTATTCTTTATACTAAAAAACGGAGAGTGTAGTTTCTGCATCAAAAGTCTATCTTGAAATCTTAGTGCTATTTAAAACAAATTCCCTGCTAATTCAATTTTCAGGGAATTTTATTTGGAATATGAGTTTTTTACTATTAAAATACTCTTGCGGTAAGCCTTTTAAAAAAATCCCTGTTCAAATAAAAACAGGGATTTTTATCGATTTTAATTAGTATAATTTTTGTTCTATAATAACCGTAATGAAAAAGATTTTAGCAATTGCGTTAATACTGACAACAGTATCAATTTTACCTGTATCTGCATCAGTTGTACATAAGGTAATTAAGGTTATTGATGGCGATACTGTATATGTTGACTTTAACGATAACGGAATTCCAGAGCAAAATGAAAAAGTTCGTATTAATGGAATTGATACCTTTGAAACTAAATTAAATGATGGTTTAGAATGGCAAATGAAACATTATGGCTTATCGCAAGACGAAGCACTTGGCTTGGGCTATTACGGAAAAGAGTTTGCAAAAAAAGAATTGCTGAATAAATCTGTAAAAGTAGAATATACCGCAGAAGAAAAGTTTGATAAGAATAACAGACATTTGATGTCAATATATTATAGTTGCAATAAAAATGGTAAATGCAAGAACTATGAAGAAGAAGTTTTAAAAACAGGACTCGCAACAATTTATACAAAATCGAACCTTGCAGTTCAGTTAAAACCTTATGAGAATATAGATAAAATAAAAGCTAATGCGAAAAAATCCCATAAGCTCAATCTTGTTTTATTAAATAAAAAAACAGGAAAGTTTCACAGACCTGATTGTGAGTATGCTCAATTTATGGGTGGAGCAGAACTTACAGAAAGAAAAAATATAAAAAGAGCTGTCGGTGGGCAATGCTGCATAAACCAAAAACCAGACATTATTAAGCAAAAAAAGATGTTTGAAATACTGTCAGATTTAGAAAAAGATAATATTGCTATATATTTTGTTGACCCGTTAAAAAATAAAAAACCTATTAATGAACCTGATAGTGATGCAGCACTCGCTTTGCTTGCAATGATAAACAAAGCAAAAGAAAGTATAGATTTTGCTATTTATGGTATTGGGGGGCAAGATGAAATTTTTATGGCATTAGTAGAAGCTCAAAAAAGAGGGGTTAAAGTTCAAGGTGTAACAGATGTAGATATGAATTATCAAAATATTTATGCTGATACTTTTCGACTAATTTCGTTGTTAAAAACAGTTGTTGTCGATTTTGAGTCAACTCAAAAAACAGAGGAAGTTGTAAGAAAGAAATTTTATAAAAATGGAATTAATGTGCCCTATATGCAACAAATATCTTTTGATGTTGATAATAATATAATTGACCGTTCTTATATTGGTAAATATGGTATAAGAGTGCAAAAGGGAATAATGCACAATAAATTTTTCATTATTGATAATCAATATGTTTGGACTGGTTCGACAAATGTAAGCTCAGGTTGTATGACTTATAATTCAAATGTTTCTGTTGCAGTTAAATCTAAGGAGATTGCAGATCTATATACTAATGAATTTAATCAAATGTATCTTCAGGGAAAATTTCATCAAGCCAAGGCTCCGACAAAAGATAATGAGAATATATCAATAAATGATAAAACTAAAATTTCCGTTTATTTTTCTCCGAAGAGTCAAGTATTTAATCGAGCGATTATCCCTCTAATTCAACAAGCAAAGACCTCTATAGATATACCTATGTTTTTCTTAACTCATAGGGAGACTATACAAGCTTTATTAGATGCCCATAATCGAGGGGTAAAAATTAGAATAATATTAGATGCGGTTGGAGCTAAAAGTGCTTATAGTAAACACGATATTCTTCGAGAAGCAGGCATTCCTGTAAAAGTAGAAAACTGGGGCGGAAAAATGCACATGAAGTCTATGATTGTAGATAATAAAACAATAGTGGTTGCTTCAACTAATTGGACAAGTACTGCCTCAAGAACTAATGATGAAAATCTTTTAGTGATATCTGATGATAAACTAGCTCAAGAGTTTACAAATGAATTCAATCGACTTTATACATCTATCCCCAATAAATGGTTAACTAGAAACCCTGATCCGGAAGGGAGAGATTCCAAGTATTCTTGTTGCGATGGAGTTGACAATGATCACAATGGGTTAACAGACAAAAACGATAATAACTGTAAATTATTCCATAAAAAAGATAAAACCAGAGGTTTAACTCCTAACTTAGAAAATTTCAATTAGTTTCGACTTTATAAGTAAAGTATTATCTTTTGGTATTATTTTATTATATTTTTCTTTAACAAATTTAATATTTTCAGGTTTTATCAAATTTTTTAAGGAAATATCAGTATTCCAATAAAAGGCATTCTTTTTCATTCCATCACCTTTTTCAAATTCATATGACATAGCTTTTTTATAGAGATTTGGATGATTTTCGTATAAATCTAACCAACTTTTTTTAGTTTGAAATGGGCAGAAGTAACATCCTGAACGTTCTCTCCATTTATAGTAATCAGGATAATCTATCCCTACATTTTCAAGAATTGCAGTTACATCTGATTTATAAATATTATAATCTACAAAAGGATGACACTCTTTCAATTTGTCAGTATCTTTGGCAGTTTTTAATCTCCATGCTTCATCAGCTCTTATCCCAATATACATTTTTACAATACCATCAGAATAGTTATTTTTAATAAAATTCCTGAAAGGTTTTGTTTTTAATTCGACAGTACACCAACGGCAATTTACTGCTGGAATTTGATTATATATCTGATAAATATGGTCAAAGCTTCTCTCTGGTTTTATTCTTATGATTTTTTTATTTAGAAATACTTCAATTTTATTTAAGTAATCATAAGTTTCAGGTAAATCGCATTCCGTATCACAAAAAATAAATTCTAATTTTTCAAAAATCTCCGGCATATTATCTTTCATAAAAAAAGCAAGAGCTGTAGAATCTTTACCACCAGATAGAGATAAAATATGATATTCTTTTTCCATTAGTTCTCCTTATATAAAATAACAAATAAGCACAGCAAAGCCTCTGCTTCACTGTGCTAAAAACTTTCAGTTACTCCTTGCAAACACAAAAATCATCTAGGATTTTGCTTAACAAGAGGTGTATTACCTTTTACATTATTAACTATGATTAAGCATTTATTGTGATTTTTAATTATTTTTTAACTATTAAGAGAATAAGAAACTAAATAAATTAGAATTCAATTTATATATGAAAAAATGTAAATATATTATCTAGACATGGCAAAATTATATTTTTATTGTTTTATAAATATAAAAGGTGCAGAGTATGATTAGTCATGTAAATTTTAGTAGTAAATTAAGAAATACGAATGTATTAAATTCAAATGTAAAAAATAAAAAAGATAATGACAAATCATCTTTTGAAAATAAAAATTTATTGGTTATGGGATTGGGGGCTTTAGCAATAAGTGGAATTGCTTTTGTAATGATTAATAAGCTTAAGCATCCTGGAAAAACAGGAAAAGACTCACAACAAATATCACATAAATTCTTTAAATATGTCGATGGTTTTGAAAATTTTTATCAAAGGCAGGATGAATCTTTCCAGAATATAATAGATAGGCAAAGTAGTCTAAAGAATGAAAAAGTTTTGAAATATATAGATATAGATTCAATCAAAGATTTTAATATATTTAGAAAAATATTTGAGATGAATAGCAACTCTAAAATTTTTCCATATCCAAAAGTTGTTGGATTTAAGAATACTGATTCTCAAACAACTTTTCTACTAACACAATTAGTAGCAAATGAATATAAGTGGGATTTTGCGAAAAGAAAATATAATTCGGCAAATATGGAAGAATTTATTGAAATGCTAAAAAAAGAGAGCGAAATAGAAAAAAAACCTAGATTTATATATATTGATAATTACAAACAAATGAAATTTGATATAGATAAAGGCTCTCAAAAAAATAAAGATATAATGCAGAAAGTTTTTAACAATAATCAAAAAAATAATATTATATATATTACTAATGATACAGATAAGTTAGAATTTAATGATTTAACTTTTATATTTAAAGATGACACTAATAATCAGTTTGATTCAATAAAAAATAAAATAATTTTACCTGACTTAAATGAATATTTGCAAAAGATTAACTCTTCATCACAAAATACAAGCACTTTTATAAGTAATGATAGCAGGGAATTTTTTAAATCTTTTTTAAATAAAGACTATCAAAAACCTGTAATTTTGACTAAATTTAGTAATGAAAAAGATTTAAAGTGTTTTGTTGAAGAAGTTAATAAATATGAAAAAGTCAGATTAGTAAATTTTGATTGTAACCAGAAAAAAGATTTACATAATTCTTTAATCCAAGAACTAGAAAAACAAAATAATCATTTTAATATATATGGAGAAAAAACTTATCTTCATATTACAAATTTTGAAAAATATATAGATAGTGATACTATAAATATTTTAAAAAATGCGAATAAAGATTTTAATGTAATGCCATTGATAGAATATAAAGATAATGCGATTATTTTGAAGTCATTTGATAGTAATTATAATTTTATATTTGGAAAGAATTTTGTGTATACAGACGAATTGGCAGCCCAAATTACTAAACGAATAAAGAGTAATGATTTAAGTCATATAGAGCAAAATAGTTTTCAGTATATTTTAGCATCATTTTCACAGCCTATTTTTGAGAATGGTATTATATTACAAGGAAAATCAGATTTGGCAGATATTACAATCAAATCCTTAACCAATATATTTGATATGAACTACAAAAAAATAGATTTTTCAAAAGATAATAATTTTGATACTTGGGAGTCCATTTTGAAACTTGCAGAACAAGCGAAAACAGATTTTGAAACAACTGGAAAAAGAACATTTATTGAATTAGGTAATATTGATGAATTATTAATAAATTTTGATACTATTGAAAATCGTAGAAATATTGCCAAATTAAAAAACTTTACAGAAAATTGTGCAAAAAATTATAATACAACATTAATCTTTCATACAACAAAAGATTTAGATGATTTCGAGCCGGCAAGTATAGCTCCACATAGATTTGGATTAAAAATAAAATTAATATAAAAAGAGGAAATATGTTTATTACACCTATATCATTATCAACTAAAATCAATTTTAACAAAGGGAAACAACTTAATTTTCAAGGTATTGATTACGAAAAAGGTAAAAAAGATTTTGATAATATAAATAGAGATTTTGTTAATATATATGACAGTTTTGTAAAGACTGACTTTCAATCATCAACACTTGATGCAATAAATGCACAAGCAAAAGTTGCATCAGATTTGGAAGAACTTGCAACTAAATATGAAATATTAAATAAATTTCTTGAAGATGGGGATAATTTAAAGGCGAATGTAGGTGAAAAAATTACACAATTTTTGAGAGCACAAAGTTTGTTAGGAAGTGATTGTGGTTTTAATAAAATTATAGGACATGATGCTATTAAAAATAAATTGAATAAAGAATTTGCTATAAATAAAATATTAAGATCTCAAGTTGCTGATAATGTAAAAGTGCCTAATTGTTTATTATTTTTTGGTCCAACAGGATGTGGTAAAACTTTTTTTGCAACTGCTTTAGCAGAGCAAACTTTATCAAATATTAGTATGATTGAAACATCTGATATGTTAGATGAAGAAGAAATTATGGAAAAAATCATTAAAGTCGCCCAAAAATCAAAGGAAAATTTTGATAAAACAGGTAAAAGAACTATGATTATTTTAAATGAAAGCGATTTAGCTCTTTATAAAGGTAGTGCTATTGAAGATAAATTTATTGATTTTGTAAAAAACTGCGCTGATAAATATAAATGTACAATGTTTTTGAGCACAAATCATCCTTTAGATATTTCTGATGAAATTTTGTCAAATGATATTATTCCATTGAAAATCCCTGTCCCAAATCCAGATGATAATTCAATTTATTTGTATTTAAAACAGAAAATCCATAAAATAAACCCTACAGTTTCTATTGAAAATATTATGGAACAAATAAATAAAGATAAATCAAGAGTATATTCATTTTCTTCCCTTAATAATTTATTAGAAATGGTTGGAAAACAAGATCCACAATTTAAAGAGGTATCAATATTAAATATATTGAAAGATTCTGGAAAGGGTTTAGCCATAAAAGCAGCATCTTTAAATACATTTAAAGATGCTGTAAAAAGTCTTTGTTAACCTAACCCATTCTCCAGTATACTTCAACAGGATCTTCCCACCAATCTTTATCATTGTTATCTTCAGGTGGATCATATTCGTAAAATTCATCTCTTGCTCTATTAGATTTATCATCTAATTTTTTTACTTTATCTCTTAATAAAGAAAGTTCTCTTTGTTCTTCATCTGTTAAATGTTCATTTAATTCCACTTTTAATTCAAAGCGATGAGGAGCAATGCTTGCAGGTTCAAAATTATCTAAGATTTGATCAGTTGTAGTTATAACTGTTGTTTTATAATCATTTGCACAATGCTCAGTAAAGTTTTTAAATTTAGCTATATTTCTGCGATTTTCTATTGAATCAAAATCTGTCAATAATTCATCAATATTTTTTAAATTTAATAATGTTCTTTGACCATTTAATTCTTTTGCGAGCTTAGCATTTTCTGCAGCTTGAAATATTTTTTTTAACGAGTTTACCGGATCTGAGATATCAAAATTTATCTCATTATAATTTAATTTTGAAGTATTAATCATCCATTCTAAAAAACTTTGTTTTTCTCGTGATGTTCCATGTATTAAGATCCCATTTTGTATTTTAATTTGAGCACCATCTTTTTCGGCTTTTAAAGGATTAAAAAATTGATCTATCATAAATAATTTTTTATCTGCAATATTTTGTTTGTTTTTGTTTTCCCCGATAGATAAGTTAGCTATTTTCGAAAGCAAACTATTTTTATCTTTTCTAACTTGTTCAACAGCTTCTAATAATATATTATATGCTTTATTACTTGATTCCGTTTTTTTTATTCCTAAAAAATTTGTTATAGTTGCGACATCTTTTAATTCTACATCGGATGATTTATGGAAATATTCAGCTAAATCTCTTAACTGTTCTGAATTACGTCCTAATATATTTAATTTGTTTACTTTCCATCCTGCTGTAAATGAAGTATTATTTTTTGATTGTTGAATATTATTTTTATTGTTTTTGTTATTTGAATAATTGAAAGAATTTAGTGAATAGATTTTCATAATGTATTGTCCTTCCTTTTATTTCTTACATACATTTTTAGATATGCTTCAATCAAATATCTTTGCATTTGGATATTGTTAATATTATCAGTTTTTTCAACTAAAGATAAATCAAAATCTTTATCACTAACATTTGCTAATACAAATTTTAAATTGTTTTTTTTATCATCGTCTTTAGCATTTTCAATTGCTGTACGAAGTGCTTTTATATTTTGATTAGAAGCAGAATATTTTATATCTCTTAAACAAGAATAATTACCCTTTAGGTACTCATTTAAAACATATTGAAAATTTTGATTTATTGTAAAAGGAGTATTTGAAGTATTATCTATGTTTAAATCAGTATATTTATTTGCATCTCTTAATTTTATAACAGTTTTCTTAGCTAAACTTGCTATTTGTAAATTTTTGTCAGTTTCTAATTTTTTTGCTAAGTCAATATTAGCTTGAGTCCCCCATTTTGAGAGTACTTTTAAAACTCCAATTTTGTAATTGTCATCTTTGTTTATAAATTTTTCTAGAAGATTCAAATCATAATATTTTCTTAGAATCTCTCTTGCTTGAAATATTGTTTGTTTATCATTAGGTGTGACAATTTCATCATCACAGTTACATATGGCTTCAGCTATAGGCAAAAATATTGGATTATTTAAATCTTTAATATTTTTTATTACATTATATTTTGCTTTAATATTATTTGATGTGTTGTAAAAAGTTTTAAGAATTTGAAGATTAGTTTTATCACTTAATAAGTTTTGTTTATCATTTTCCCATACTCCTAAGTTATCTTTTAAAATTTTAAAAGATTCACCTAAAATAATTCCTGCATCTTCATATTTTTCTGCATTGTACATTAGTTGAGCTATATTTTTAAGCATTTTAGCTTTATTAAAAGGGATAGAAAATTTTTCTATATTTTTAATCTTTTCATTATTTATTCTTGTAAAAGTATCATATACATTATTGGAAATGTTATTTATTAATAATGGCTCTTGATTACGAATAATATTGTTTGCGTACATCGTAACCATTGACTTGTTACCATTCATTTCCTCAAGATTACTTGTAAAACTTAAACCATGTGAAATTGGAAATATTTTCATACTTAACCTTCAATATTTAATTTTTGTATTTGTTGTTCCAAAATTTGTGAGTCATTAATTCTGCCAGCATTTTGGTATGCATTTTTTAAAGAAAGTAGAATATTAATTGTATCTTTGGTTGAAATGTTATTTCTTACATCTGCAATTTGTTTGTCAAAACTTGGCATATATTGTTCTTCTATTTTTTTAGTGCAATTATGATAAATTTTATCTTCATATGTTGCCTGATTTTCTCTAAGTACTTGTTTAACTTGATATGCTATGTAATCTTGTGATGTAAAAGTGATTGGCATTGATACTCCTTATCTTTGTTGATTTTTTTTGTTTAATTTTTGGTTTTGTATATAAGCCGCAAAGGCGATTCCAAAAGAACCCAAACTTGTTATAGCTGCAAATGTTTTACTTTGTATACTTCCTTTTATTTTGTTTAATAATAATGCAAGACTGGCTAATCCAGTAATTGTCCCTACAGTTATGTAAATTTTATTCTCTTGTATCTTTTTTGTATAATCTATAACATTAGTTTGATTTTTTTCAATATATTTTTCTGAATTTTTAAATGCTATTTGTTTGTTTATTGGTTGATTATTTTTTTGATTTAATTGTGATATCTTCATAATTTATTCCTTTATAAAAATATTGTATTGAGACCGTATATAATATTAAAAAAGCCTCCCAAATCAAAGCCTTGAGTTCCAATAATTCTTCCAATTCCAATCCCAATAGATGCTAACCCTGAAAATTTTCTTAATCCTACACGGCACATATCTACTTCTTTTTTCTTATCAGGACTATTTTGTTCTATTTTATCAAGTACTAATGAAATCTGCTTTTTTATTTCTCTAGATTCTTGAGTATTTGAACAAAGTATTTCTGTTATTTTTTCCATTTGTCGGTTTTGATTATAAATTTGACGAACCATGTTGCTATCATGTCGACCAAGTAAATTAGCTATCGATTTTTCAGATGTATTTATTTTTTGTGATAAGTTTTCAGTTAATTCTTTTATTATATTAGATAAATCAATTTTTGTATTATCAATTTTTATTGTAATATCTTTAGTAAGATTATTTACTCGAGAATCAATATCATATTTATTTGCTTCAAATTCAAAAGCCTCTTCTGCTCGTTTTTTTAACCAATCTTCTTTTATGTTTTCTAATAAGAAATTTAATTCTTCATCCGGAAATTGTTTTAAATATTCTATTTTATCTTCATTGGAAATGAAATTTAGACTATTTCTATCAGTTTGATTTATTACACTATCTAATAATTTCGGAGTTATATTTTTTGTATTTCCAGAATTAATGTCACTAATAAAGATCTTCTTCATAATTTTAAATGCTTGTTTATCTGCATTTTCTGCAAGAATTAAATTATTTATTATTTGTTTTCTTATTTTGTTATTTGTAGGATTATCAATTAAAAATTTATATAGATCAATTCCATAATTTTTATCTTTTTTACTTATCAAAAATATCTTTTCTTCATTTGACAAAATATCAGTTTTGAATAATAGATCTAAATTAAAATTTCTATTTAAATTTTTATAAATTTCGCTATTTTCGAAGTCTTTAATTAACTTTGATTCCTGAATTTCTCTTATTTTATGATTATTGTCATAAAAAGGTTTAATTATATTTATAATTTTATTATAAGAATTTGTTATTATTGTTTCGTTTTGACTATATACACCATCTGCGAATTCATCTAAATATTTGTATATTTCAGAATATTCTTTTTTAGAGGAATTATTAATATAATCATTTATAATAATAAATATGCTGTGAATTTTTTCTTGGTTAAGAGATAAGATATTGTTTCTAAAATCTATATCTTTAGTATATACTTTGTGTATTGGCAACTTTTGATAATTTTCGTTGAAATTATTTTGTATAGAATATTTCACCAAATTATCAAGATTTCCTGCTTGATATTCTTCTCTAATTTTATTGTTTAATGTTGAAATATCAGAGACATTTAAATATTTAAACCAAGAGTTTACTGACTTATTATTGTCAAGTGTAATTTTAGAATATTTTTTCCTTCCACTGCCAACATCATACAAAGATTTTAAATTTTTATTATAAAAATATTCATAATTTTGATTTAATTGTCTTATATTTAAATTAGATTTATTTTCTGAAATTAATGCATAATAGCCATATTTTAAAAATTTATTTTCATTATCGATATTTCCAAAATAGTGCTTATTAATAGAATTTTTATCTACTTGAAAGGTCTTTGAAATTTCAGTCTTTAAATAATTTAAAACTTCTTTAGTTTGATTATTTGGAAATATATATTGAGATTTAGATGTAAAAAATGGTGTATTAAACTTGGGGACTGATGTAACAAAAGATTTTTTATCTTTTCTACTATAATTACTATATAAATTGTAATTTTTTATTGGTTCAATTTTCATTTATGAGTCCTTAGTCAAAATCTTGGTTGTCATAATCATCATTATCCAAGTTATCTAAATAATTGCCATAATCATAATCTGTATGATTGCTATCTATAACGTTATCTGAATCATCAGAGTTTTCGTTTATTGGGATCACTTGTCCATCTTCATTTACAGAAATTGGTAAATTATGATCTTGCACATAATCTTTGAAAGTAGATGAATTTTCTGGAGTTTCAAAATCCCGATTTAATGCATCATGTTCTTTTATCCATTCTCGCATTGGAATTCTATCACCATTATTATCCACTATATAACCTGTAGGAATATGAGTTCCGAAAAGCATATTTATAGTTTTTTTAATATCATCAATAACCGAAGGAACAATTCCATCATTTATGATATCAGAATCTAAGTGATATGGTGTGGATGGGTGATTCAATCCACTCATAGAAGATCCTTCAAAATTAATTAGAGGTAACTCTTTTATTTCTCCATTTTCTATAATTTTAGAAATACCGTTTTGTACATCTACGTAAATCCCATTATTGGTATCAATATATTTTTGATGTAGCAAGTCAATATCGACAGAACCATCAAAATTTTTGTAAATACCTCTTATGGGATCAGCATAGTCAACTTTACTTGCATCAATATCAATTGGAGAATCTTTTATTTTTAAAATTCCATCATCAGCATCCGCAAAAACTTTGTCCGATTTTAATGTTAGTTCATTTACATCACAAAAATATGTACCATCACTCAAAAATATTTTATCATCTTGAGGCGAATGTTTCATTAATTCAGTACCAATCAATATAGACGAAACTACAGGTGTTCCAACAAAACCAATAACTTCAAGAGCATCTACCAGATTATTTTTTTGAATTTTCGAATCTGGCTTTGAAGAGAAAGTTACACTATCACAAGGATAATTTTTTGTTTTATAAATATTACAATTTTGATCTGCGAAATTACTTGTTGTAGAAGTATGTAAGAAATTTATGGTAATTGGATTTATTCTCATAAAATGTCCCCTTTTTTATTCATTGTAAATCTTCAAAAAAAATTTTTTGTTATTTTTATATGTTGTGTTTAATAAATCTTTACATGATATGTAATTGTAATATGTTTATTGATGAAATTTCAAAATTCAGAATTTATATATTGTGTAATCTTAATTGTTTTAAGTTTATGACCAACAAAGAATTTTGTATATTTTTTAATTGATATTAATATAGATAAATATAAATAATTTTGCAAAAAATTCCCTACCAGCATTGTGGTAGGGAATCTCGCAGTTACATTACAGATTTTCAGGATT
>UMEP01069754.1_pt1 | contig 37055 bp, 36 predicted proteins | sample 1964771 | NCBI WGS metagenome assembly UMEP01 (sample SAMEA4836022, study PRJEB28245) | human gut metagenome | biome: gut microbiome; material: fecal sample | place: Denmark | collected 2008 | reverse complement strand
AGCCGACCACATTATATAAACTAATTCTCAACATCTACTTATGGAAATAATCAGTGCCGAAAGCCCATTTGCGTTTCCGCCTTGCGCAGCCACTATCGGGTGCTTCGACGGTGTGCATCGCGGACATCGATACTTGATAGAGCAAGTGCACCGCGAGGCCCAAGCCAGAGGATTGCAGAGCACGCTGGTTACTTTCCCTGTCCATCCCCGGCAGGTCATGCAAAGCGGTTATTGTCCGCAATGGCTCACTTGCCTTCCTCAGAAAAAAGATTTGTTACAGCAAGAGGATGCCGATTATTGCATCCTTTTGCCGTTTACGCACGAATTGTCACTGCTTTCAGCACGCCGGTTTATGGAACTGCTGCACGTCCGTTTCAACGTGCAGGCACTGGTTATCGGTTACGACCACCGCTTCGGGCACAACCGGAGCGAAGGCTTCGAGGACTATTGCTGCTATGGGAAAGAGTTGGGTATGGAGGTAATCCATGCCCAAGCGTTGGAAGAAGACGGTCTGTCCATCAGCTCCAGCCTCATCCGCAACCTATTGAAAGAAGGCGATGTGGCGCGTGCCAACCGCTATTTGGGCTATCGTTATTACCTGGACGGGCAGGTAGTAAGCGGCTATCAGGTGGGGCGCAAACTGGGCTTCCCTACCGCCAACCTCCAACCGTCCTGCCCCGACAAGCTGGTACCGAAAGAAGGAGTCTATGCCGTTTACGCGTATGTGGAGGGGAAACGCTACGCCGGCATGCTGAACATCGGCAGCCGCCCCACGATAGGCAACGGCACCGAGCGGAGTATCGAGGTGCACCTCATCGGCTTCGAAGGCAACCTGTACCAGCACGCTCTTCGGGTAGAGTTCATGCAATACATCCGTGAGGAACAGAAGTTCGAAGGCATCGGTGCTTTAGTTGCCCAGCTGCAACAAGACAAAGCAACGATTATCCGGCTGTTGGGTTGAAAGTTTGAAACGCAGATTAGCGCAGATTTCCGCAGATTATTCTTTATTTACCACAGAGGACGCAGAGTATCACAGAGTCTTTTAAAAAATTCTCTCTGTGCTATTCTGTGACCCCTGTGGTGAATTTTATCATATAAGCTAATTATGAATAGTTACTTACCTAATATAAGTTAAAAGGCGAATGCCCGTGCAGTCTTTCATGTCATGTCTTATCATATATAAATGGACTGAAACATGATATGAGCAACGAAGAACTAATAGAATTGTGCAAGCAAAGGGATGAGCAGGCTTTAAGTCTGCTCTATACTACTTACGTGCATAAAATGAGAAAGATTTGCTGCCAATATGTTGCTGACAAAGAGATTGTAAACGATCTCCTGCACGATGGTTTTATCATAATCTTCACATCTATCAGTGACTTGCGTTCTCCCGATAAATTGGAAAGCTGGATGGGGAAAATCATGAAGAATATCTCACTGAAATATTTGGAGCAATGCCGTTCCGTCGTCACAAAGCCTTTAGATGATATAAAAGAAGATGAAGAACCCCTGGCACTATCTTATGACGCAAATGAGATCCCCACTTATAACACTATACTTGAGATAATAGAAAGATTGCCCAAAGGCTATCGCCACATCTTTAAGTTAGCGGTATTGGAAGGGCTTTCCCACAAAGAAATAGCCCGATTATTGAAAATAGCCCCTCATTCTTCTTCCTCACAACTGTCAAGGGCAAAGGACATGTTGCGTAAACTGCTGATCCAATACCGCATCGTGGCAGGGCTGCTTGCATTATCTTCTATCATATCTTTATACATCTTTTTGTACACGCCTAAAAAACAATCAAAACCGAAGCTCACATTAACGGATAAGCCACAAAAGGAACAGCAGGTCGAAACTATTTTATTATCAGATTCAAACATCTATGCGTCCAATCCCCGGCACGCACATGCTGAACCCCAAGAAACTATCAAAACGAAACAAGAAATGGTTTCACAAGACAATCCTACCGAGAAAAAAGACAGTACATCATTGCCTGAACGAAAAACAACGGACAACCAATATGCCATAAGCGATAAAAACACTCCTTATGGTATGATGCCCTCATACGTCTCTAACAGTAAAAAGAACTGGACTTTAAGCTTGTCTTATTCGGGAGGAGAAAAACATACAGATGCCCACAAGAGATTCATTCCTTCCGATGACATCATATCAGGAGAACCCAAAGAAGAACTGAAGAAATCACATCACCGGATGCCTGTCACATTCTCCCTTACACTGCATAAAAACATAAATGAGCGTTGGGGCGGAGAAATCGGTCTCCAATACACGCATTTGCGCTCTGATTTTACCATAATTGGTGACAACCGCATGGAAGGCATTCAGAAAATCAACTACATCGGAATACCGCTTAAAGGAACATTGAATATATGGAAGCAAAAGAGCTTTTCCATTTATACCTCGGCAGGAATCACCTTGGACATACCTGTGGAATCCACTTTCGAAAAATCCGTTTGGGAGAACGGGCAACTCATCCTTCGCCAAAAGAACAATTTATATCCGTCTTTGCAATGGTCAACAAGTTTTGGCATCGGCATCCAATACCAACTTGCTCCTAACATTGGCATCTATGCGGAACCCAATTTACACTATTACTTCAACAATGGAGATAACATTGAAACAATCCGAACGGAAAAACCATTAAACGTGACGCTGCCTATAGGCATCCGCTTTTCTTGGTAAAAAAGTGATGGCTTTCATGCAGTCTTTTACCCAAGGGCTTATCATATCCATGGAGAATAACTCAAATAATCATCAGTATGCAAAAGCGTCACAAAGACAGGACTGTTTATTTCAAAGAGCTTTCCATTACGAGTAAGAACTATTTTATTCCCTATATCCGGAAGTGGCATCCGGTAGAAGCAGGAATGAAGGTATTGGAGATTGGTTGTGGTGAAGGCGGAAATTTGCTCCCTTTCTCTGAAATGGGATGTAATACCACTGGGGTCGACATCGCGGAGAGCCGGATCAAAGATGCCATGGCATTCTTCAAGGCTGCTCATGCAAAAGGAGTGTTTATCGCACAAGACATTTTCCTGTTAAATGAATTGAAACAGGATTTCGACATCATCATTTGCCATGATGTATTGGAACATATTGTCGATAAAGAACTGTTTTTAGTTCATCTGAATAAATACCTGAAACCTCAAGGCATTGTTTTTATGTCATTCCCAGCATGGCAAATGCCGTTCGGAGGGCATCAACAGATTTGCAGAAGCAAAATCTTGTCCCACTTGCCTTTCATTCATTTGCTACCTGCTACAATCTACCGGTTATTGTTAAGGGCTTTCAGGGAAAGCGATGGCTGCGTGGCAGAATTACTTTCCATCAAATATACACGCGTAACAATAGAATCGTTTGAGAATTTAGTCAAAAAAACATCCCTAAGCATCCAAAACAGGGAACTATGGTTTATCAATCCTCACTACAAAATAAAATTTGGATTATCTCCACGCAAGCTAAGCAAATACATAGCCCGCATTCCTGTTTTTAGGAATTTTTTCAGCACAAGCTGCTTCTATATCCTAACCAGAAAAAAACTTACGTGAGTTCATAACAGTGTTTCCAAGAGACAGGCAAGGGTTACGGAGCGTGTTGGTTACTTCCCCTGCCTGCCCCAGAAAGAAGACGAACAGAAGTTCGAAGGCATCGGTGCTTTAGTTGCCCAGTTGCAACAAGACAAAGAAACGATTATCCGGCTGTTGGGTTGAAAGTTTGAAACGCAGTTAGCGCAGATTTCCGCAGATTATTCTTTATTTACCACAGGACACAGAGAAATAAAATAAAGTAATGTCATTCTTCGCTACGCTCTCTTATTGTTTTTTTCAGATAATCAAATTGTCTTAATCCATGTCTCTGTGTTCGAACTGTTTAATTGGGAAAACAAAGAAAAAGCAGGGAAAATTTGCGGATATGTATCTGATTAGTTACTTTTGCGATATGGAAGGGAACAAGATATACATACGAAACATCTATTGGACGGCAGAATTTGTGCAATTCTACAACGAGCTTTCGGATAAAGTCAGGATAAAATTCGATTATGTGCTCGAAATAGTCAAAACAGAACGTGTCATATCAACAAAATTCGTGAAACGTCTGGAGAATACAGACTTATACGAAATGCGAGTATCTGTAGGCGGAAACGAATATCGGACGGTAATGTTCACAATGAGAATGTTATACTGGCAACAGAAATAACCCTGCTGAACGCATTCATGAAGAAGTCGTCCAAAGACTATAAGAAACAAATCAGCTTAGCAGAAAACATATTAAACAGAATCAGCTATGAGAAAGATTGATACAAGCAAACTGGTTGATGCCGAAACGGTATTGACAGACAAGTACGGCGCACCCGGTACCGAGAGCCGGCGTGAGTTCGAGGCGAAGGCACGTGCGTATTATTACGGTGTCATTCTGCGTGACAGGCGCAAGGAATTGAAGATGACACAGAGCGAGCTTGCCGACAAGGTAGGCACTGCAAGAAGTTATATTGCCCGCGTGGAGCGAGGGGAAACGGATATGCAGCTTTCCAGTTTCCTGCGAATAGCCCAGGCTTTGCAGATAGACTTCACTCCGGTCTTTATATGACAGAAGTGAACAGCATATCTCGCTTTTTTATGGAAATCACTGCTCCGTCCGACGCATCTCAGTCCTCCTAAAATCCTAATAAGGCAGGACTGCAGTCCTAATAGGGGTAGGACTGGAGTCCTAGGCTGTCAAGACAGCAGTCCTACTCTGCTAGGAGTGAGGACACAAGCAGATGTATATACACAATCATCTAAGGTGATATATTGTTGGCTGCCTTTTGCTTCGTAAAGATAGTTAGCATAATCGGCGGATTAGGCAACGGTTTGGCGGTCGGATTATTAGGCAAAAACAAATCCGCAGGAGCCGGAAACGGGGCTGCTGCGGATTCGGTTTAGAGTTCGAAGATAACATAGCAGGGCTTGCGGTCGATTGCGAAAAGAATCTTATACAATCCCTTTTTTACCGAAGAGGCGGAATAATTGTAGAGCGGAATTTCCGTCGTGTAATCCACTCCGGCGAAAAGATAAGAATCCCCCATAAGGATTTTGCGGAATGCTTCCCGCAGTTCGGGGGCAATCGTCTCCTCGGTGATGTCTTTCCATTGCCCGTCTTCGTAATAGTATAGCGCATATTCCTCTCGCCCGTGCGCCCATGGGTACACGGAACTCCGTGTCCAAATCACGTCATCAAGCGAATAGTTAAAGGTTACTTTCAGTACGACTTCGCACTTTACGTTCATCCCCTTCGGGAAACCGTATGCGCCGGGCTGCGGCACTTCGACCGTCTTCTTTTCTTCCGTCTCTTGTGCCTTGCCCCCGCAGCTGAGGAGGCAGAGGCACAAAAGTATTCCTAAGAGCCTGTTTTGAATTTCCACAAAAGGTTTTTCTTGGCCTGATGTATTCGTTTTCGTATATGCTTTGGGCGAGTTCTTTTAGTGTTGATAGGTTTCTTTCAGGAACTTGTCGAGTGCTGGACCTCGCATATTCACTTTATAGAAGCGGCCTTCCGGATCGAGTACGATGCAGGTCGGTACAGCAGTGATATTGTATTTCTTCACTGTGTTTCCCATAATGCCGTCGGCGATACGTGCCTGTGTCCACGACATATTTTCTTCTTTCAGTGCCTTTAGCCATTCTTCTCTTTTTTCGTCTACCGAAATGCTGATAATGGCAAAATCTTTGTATTGCTTGTTCACTTTTACCAAATGCGGGATTTCTGCCCGGCACGGACCGCACCAGCTTGCCCAAAAGTCCAGCAGTACATATTTGCCCGAAGGTATCAGTGACGCGAGTTTAACGCTCTTTCCATCGGGATTTTCTACATCGATGTCTATGTACTTATTACCTAAGGCAAGGGGGGTTATTACGTTCACCATGGAGTCCAGTTCAGCCAGTTGAGGAGTTCCTTGCCAAGCATCCGTTATCCAACTTTTCATTTCTGTAATTTCTTTTTCATTGAAATTGACGGTAAGCCCAGAGAATAAGGCTTTCAATTGGTCTAAAGCTACTACGGAAGAAGGGTTTTGTTGGATAAACGCTTTTACTTTTTGTATATATTGTTGTTGGTAGTCGGCTTGTTTTGTTACTAAGTTGATGCCAATATCGGTATAATCTTTTTTGTGTTCTCGGTCTGCCATCATCGGTTTAGTATATTCTTCGAGGAACTGGCGGTCGATGGCCTGCAAGGAATCGCTGTAAGGTTTCAGTGTTGTCAGCAGTTGTTGGTAGAGGTCTTGAGTGGCAGATCCTTTGATGACCGGTGGGATTACTTTACGGTCTGGAGTCCAATAAATACTGGGCAGGCAATCGAATTCGCCTTCGATGGTGATGGGCGAATTTTCCAAATAGAAATTGGTTACGAATACTTTTCCTCTTGGGCTTTCTTGAGGATTGGTACGTGTGTCTATGTACAAGGTATACATTTCCGGCTGGTTTATTTGTCCTTGTAGCCGGAATTTTCCATGTTCCATAACGGCACTGTCAATGCGCATCACTTCGAAAGGGAGTTGTTTTTGCAGGTAAACCTTGCCTTCGGGAATGCTGTCGCCCGTCAAGGTTCCTTCGATGGTATATCCTTTTTCTTGGGGTTGGCAAGCTGCCAGTGTGGCAAGTGCTGCCAGTAAACATAATTTTTTCATAAGAATGTTGTTTGGATGGTTTTTACTATTAATTCAGGGTGTATGAAGGGTTTTGTTCCAGTAGCTTGTTTCCGCTTAGGGCCGACCGGGGAATAGGCAAATTGAGATGTGCCATTGAATGCACATATCCCAAGCTTACGAAGTCGGTACCGTCCAGTTGTGAATATCGTACCATATCATACCACTCTTCGTAGTTCTCGGCACTCAATTCCAGGTATTTGTGCCGGAAGATAGCAAGCAGCAGATCGTTGTCGGCTATTGTGTCTACATAGCCTGCGGCATATCCGGCACGGTCGGTTAGGGGTTTCAGCGCCATACGGGCCGCTGCATATTGCCCGTTTCTGGCTTCTGCCTCAGCTTTTATTAAATATACTTCGGCAAGGCGCATCAGGTAGTATGTATTATTGTCGCCGGTAGCCGCGTCGTTCAGTACGTATTTTTGCAGAAGGTTTCCCGCTTCGGTGCTTAGGTAGGTTTGTGTATAGCGCGGGTCATTGCCAGTAGGGTCTAATTCTTCGGCAATCAGCTTAATGGTAGTGCCGAAGCCGCGCATAGCGGCGTCTGTCACTTTGGAGCCATATATTTGTTCCTGTGGATACGATACGTAGGGTGCCATCAGCAATTCGTGTGAACTGAATCCTTGAGAAAAAATGTTCAAGTAATTGCTTTCTAATGCCATGCCGCTTCCCAAGGCTTCGTCGATGGTGGCTTGTGCGGTCTGTGCCGCTTCCGCATACCGGTTCAGGTAGAGCAATACGCGTGCCTTCAGGGCGTTTACGGTAATTTTGTTCACCTTATAAGCCATGCCGGCGTAAGCCGGAGCTTGTTCGGCTTGTTTCAAGTCAGACAAGATTTGGCTGTAACATTCGGCTACGGTAGAGCGTCCTTTTGCTTCGCTGTTGTCGCGTACCGGTTCGTTGTATAAGATGATGCCGTATTCGGATTTTTGGTCCCAAAATTCTCCGAAGGCACGTAGCAACATAACTTCGGCAAAAGCCTTGTGGAAATAGGCTTCGCCCAGAATTTCCGATTTTCGTGTATCGGAAAGTCCTTGCGGCCGCTTGTTTTCCAGTTGTACGATGAGGGAGTTTGCCTGGTTGATGATGCTATAAAGTACAGTATAATAATTGAGCACGGCATTGTTTTCTATTCTCACGTCATTATTGGCAAAGTTAGTAGAACCTTCTACGTCCGAGTTGAGCAACGTGCCTGTCAAGATAAACATTGCGGGGCGCAAAGAGGCGAACTCTCGTTGGCGGTAGTATTGGTAGATGCCGTTCAGCAAGTATTCGGCAGAGTTGGCGTCGGTGATGACGTTGTCGTCTGTCAGTACATAGTCGGGATGTATATCGTCTACTGGCCCCAGCAGGTTACATGCCGAAAAGGAGACTCCTGCAAGCAAGGTATAAATAAGGTGTTTGATTTGCATATTGATGTTTGTTTTAGGGTTAGAATTGAAGTTTTACGCCTATCGAGAAAGTTTTCGATAAGGGATAGGAATCGTAGTTGGTACCCATAAGTGTGGTGCCCGAACCTACCGATTCCGGATCAAGTCCCGGCCAGCCGCTTACGGTGAATAAGTTAGTAGCAACGGCATAGACGGAAGCTCCGGCGATGTGTAGTTTGGAGAGCCACGGCTTAGGGAGATTGTATGAAAGGGTGATGTTTTTCATCCTGAGATACGAAGTGCTGAATACATATCGGTCCAACAGGGAAGTATTGTAATTGTATATGCCATCGCCTATGCGAGCATACTTGGCGTCGCGGCGGTCGGGAGTCCAGAAATTGTCATACAGTTCGGGATTGATGCCTTTGCCTGCTATTCCTATCATATCGGCGGCAAGGTCATTGTATAAGGCTTCTCCTCCTTGTGAGAACTGCATCAAGATGGAGAGCGACCAGTTTTTGTAACTGAAGGTGTTGTTCCATCCGCCGAAGAAGTTTGGCTCAGGATTGGCTATTACGGTTTTGTCGCCGGTGGTCGAGAATACGCCATCGCCATCCAGGTCTTTCAGTAAATAGTCGCCTACACCTGTAGTAGCTTGGTATACTGTTCCTTCTCCATATCGGGCGGCAGCTTGCGCATTGAGCCGGTCCAGTTCGCTTTGGTCTTGCACGATGTGGTCTACTATGTATCCTTGTACTACCCCAACTGGCTTGCCTACCACGAAGTAGTCTTGCATATAGGTGTCTATCTGCGCGTTGTTCAGCTCTTCCACGCGGTTGCGGTTCAAAGACAAGTTGAGGATAGAACTCCAGTTGAAGTTGTTGGTGCGCACGATGTCGGCACCTAGTGACAATTCAAAGCCGCGGTTGCTCATGTCGATGATATTGTCGTAATAGGTATTCATGCCCGCTTCCCAGATGTGGGGCGCAGGAGCCAGCGCGCCATCGGTATAGCGGTAATACCAGTCAAGGCTTCCGTACAGCCGGTTATCGAATAAGCCGAAGTCCAACCCTACATTGACTTCACTGGTCTTTTCCCATCCGATGTTCCGGTTGGGGAGGGTGCCGTTCAGCACGATGGTGCTTCCGTTGCCGTAAGGATAGTCGCCATACGTATAATATTGCTTGTACACAAAGTCTGCCACGTTGGTCGAACCGGTCTGTCCCAGGCTGAGGCGGAACTTCAAATTGTTTATCTGCTTTTTGTTTTTGATAAAGTCCTCTTCGCTGATAATCCATCCGGCAGACAGGGCAGGGAAGAAGCCCCACTGGTTTTCGGGGCCGAATTTCGAAGAAGCATCCGCACGCATACTCAATTCTACCAAGTAACGTCCGTCATAGTCGTAATTTACGCGTCCGTATACCGAGTTCAGTCCGTTTTTGCTGGAGGTTTCGCTTTTGCCGTACAAAGTTTGGGCTGAACCTATGTTGTTCAGGTTTTCGTCGTCGGGGAATCCTTGGAAGGTAAACGAACGGCTATGTGCCTTGCTGCGTTCAGAGCCGTAGCCCAGCATTGCGCCGAAGAGGTGTTTACGGATATTGAGGCTGTAGTCCAAACGGAAATTCAATGACATTGTCGTGTATTTGCTGTCGCTGGTAAGCAGTGTCGATTCTAGCGGAAGCCCTAAGTTCGACATATCTATGCTTGCTACCTTTGGAGTGAAATATTCCGATTCGAAGGTATAGTTGGTCATGCTGAAGTCTGTACGGAATTTCAGCCCTTTCATCAGGTCGATTTCGGCGAAAAGGTTTCCTAAGAATTGATTGCTTGAGTAAGTGGTGCGGCGTTGCGTCAAGGCTACAGGGTTGGGCTCCAGTTGCAGTCCTGCCATGCCATACATTTCCAATCCAGTGTCAATGCGTGTGTAATTGCCGTCTTCATCGTATACAGTTATGTCGGGTCGTACCAGCCAAGGCTTGGTGTCGCTGCTTGCTGTGCCTAGCCCGTCGCTGGTGCTGCGTCGGTTGGTTTCCGAGTAGTTCATTACGCCGCCTATCCGTATGTGGTTGTTCAGGTCGGTATTGAGCGCAAGGCGTCCTCCGTAAGTTTCCAGGTTATCGTTGCGGTAAAGCCCTTGTTCGTTTTGGCCGTTAAGTGAGAGAGAATAATTGGTTTTAGCCGAGCCTCCGCGTATCGAAGCCGTATATTGGTGGGTCAGCGCGTTGCGGTTCATCACTTCGTCGGTCCAGTTGGTGTTTGCCGTGCCGAACATGGCTTGGTTCAGTCCGTGGTAGATGTACGAACCGTCTTCAGCATAGCTTACGTTTGCCAGGGCATCGATGGCGGCTGAGTAGCCGATGCCTTGATTCCAGGCATCAACGGCGTTGCGCAGGTTTTCGTCGGTATATTTCAGGAAGGCCTCGTTGCTCATGGTGTCAAACATTTTCGTGGGGTTGGCTATCGAAAGGGTATATCCTACCTCTACCGAAGGCTTGCTCTCTTTGCGTCCGTCTTTTGTCGTTACGATGATGACTCCGTTGGCTCCGCGTGAGCCATAGATGGCGGTGGCGGAAGCGTCTTTCAGCACATCAATGCTTTCGATGTCGTTGGGAGAAAGGTTTTGCAGGGGATTGATGCTGGTGCTTTCGGCAAACAGGGGCACGCCGTCGATTACGTAAAGCGGCGCATTGTTGTTGGTTCCTGTCTGCATATTGGGATAAGGGGCGGTGACGCCGCGCACGTTGATGGTGATGGAAGCGCCCGGTTCGCCGCTGTTTTGTGTGGCAAGCACACCTTTCACCATGCCGCCTCCCAGCAGGTCTTGGATGTTGTGTGATACGGGTGCCATCCGTTCGATATCTTCTTTCTTTACTGATGAAATAGAGCTGGTCAGACTTTTACGGTTTTTGCTTCCATATCCTATGACCACTACGTCTTCCAATGCCACATGGTCATCGCGCAAGGTTACGTTCAACTGGTGTTGCCCTTTATAGGCGATGTGCTGGGTTTGCATTCCGATGAAAGAGAATACCAAAGTAGCGTTGTGTTGTTCCTTTCCTATTTTTAGTTGGTAGCGTCCGTCAATGTCGGTGATGGTTCCTGTAACTGTCCCTTCTATCGACACCGATACGCCCGGCAAAGGTTCTCCGTGGCTGTCGGTCACAATTCCCGTCAATGTCGGCCCGTTTTGCCGGGCGTAGCTTGCCGACGGCATCTGGCTTTCTTGAGGCATATCCGTTCTTGCGGCATAAATGACGGTGCCGCTGCATAAAGCAAGAAATATGCACGCAAACGTTTTTCTTGTATTCATTTTTGTCTTTTTTTGAGGGTTAAATATAGTAATCCGTTGGCTGGTCTCGGGTACGAGGTTTTATCTTGATGTAAGTCTATCAGGCAGCAATTGGATTATGGTTTTACAAAATTTGCGAAAATTATTCATATTTGCAAATTTTGCTTTGATAATCTCTGAAAAATGAGGGGCATTCAAGATGGTGGGATGAATGCAATCCTTTATATCAACAAGACCGGCTGCCAGTGGCGTATGCTTCCCTCTGACTTCGCCCCTTGGCAAACCGTCTATTGCTATTTCCGTAAATGGAAGCTTGAAGGCGTGTTTGAAGAGGTGATGGATACCTTGCACGCTTTCATCCGTAAACAGGCAGGGCATCAGGAAAGCCCCAGCCTTGGCATCATGGATTCCAGAAGTGTGAAGACTTCCCATCATGTTGATTCTGACCGCGGTATAGACGGGAACAAGAAAATCAAGGGGCGGAAAGAGCACATCATTGTCGATACGCTTGGGCTTCCGTTAGCCGTCGCAATCCATGAAGCCAACCTGCATGACAGCAAGGGCGCCCCACAAGCCATAGAAAAACTCGCTTATAAATTTCCGCGCTTGGTTAAAATATTGGCGGATGGAGGCTACAGGGGAGATTTGGCTGATTGGGTCAAGAAGAAATTCGGATGGATATTGGAGGTCGTACTCAGAGCGGATGAATGCCCATCCAAATTTCAGGTGCTGCCCAAACGATGGATTGTAGAACGCTCTTTCTCATGGCTGGAAAACTTCAGAAGGCTGACTATTGATTACGAGTTCCTTGCTGAAACTGCGGAAGCCATGGTACAGATCGCATTCATCCAAATCATGCTTAACAAATTTATCGAATGAAATCAAAACAGCTTCTAAAAACTTAATATCTAAAAACTTAATATCTTTCATAATGGAATTTTTTCTTATACTTCGGGCTGCATTAATTTGTGCATTTTGTATATGTCATGTAGTAGAGACGATGTGCACATCGTCTCTACAGAAACAGTGCGAAATGTTCAATGAAATGCACAAATTCATGTCGTACATGGTATAATTTCGGATGCCAAGGTGCAATTGGATATCAGCTCTATCTGCTTCAACGTTCTCTTTTAATATACTAATGGGCTGTTCGCCATGTACTGGTTTAAACCAGATGGCAGGGGAATCGGAGAAATTTCTCTTGAACTCCTCAATTTTTGCAGGAGAATATTCCAGCAATCCTACTACTACAACGTTTGCCGAATCAAGCACATAGCAATAGATGAAATTGCTTGCCTTGTAATCTTTATTCTTTATCATGTGGTCGGTCAGTTCATCCATTACCTGATTCAGATAATTATAAGAAAATTTGCAAGGCTTGAAAACAAGGTTGCCGGCATTTTCCGTCATCGATTTTATCTGCGCTTGCCCGCTTTCGTTCGTAGCCAACACAACCAATTGTTTTTGGTCGTTAATGAAACATCCGCCATAGTAATCGGGATAGATAGAGGTTGCACCACGGGCGGCGGCCTGCTTGAACCCTGCTATCAGCTTCGCATGGGTTTCCAACGCTTTCTCTTCGGTATTCACTTGAAGAGCAGGTTCACTCTGAGCATTGACTTCTGTCAATACTTCGTTTTCTGAACACGATATCAATTCCATCGGAATCAGTACCAACAATCCGATTAAACAATAAATTCTTTTCATGATTATTGGTTTTTATATTAAACATTCTCAAAGATAGGCTTTTTCGTGATAGTCTGTTACATCTCCCGCCTTTTTAACTTCCTCTTTTAACAATGTGAACGACGTAAAACGTTTCATAGTATGTCGTTTTTTAATGAAACAATTAAATTAATACAAGATGACGTCATTTGCGTGGCAAGTTGGATGAAAAAGCAAAAGAATTTGATAGTTTTTATAGATTTGCCCGTGTAAAATTTTGTGCCTATGAAAACAATTCTCTTTTTATTATTATCGCTTGCCCTGTTTTCTTGCCAAGGAGGACACAAGCAGGACGTCAAATCCACTGAAGAAACAAAACATCAGATTGTGGATACTGCTTCAGTCTATTATATTAACCCTTTGCCCCTCTATTTCATTTTAGGAGGCGATACGGTATATACGCTTGTTGACGGCGGTCTTGTATTTCCCATACATACCTCTGCTCCCGATGATCCAGACTTGTTTATCGACTTGAATAATTATGTGAAGAAAAAGGTGGCAAACGCACATCTTGGCAAAGGGTCAGTAGATCTCGTTTTCATCATCGACAAGGAAGGGTATGTCCGGGACGTGACTATTGAAAAATCGGCGAAAGAAAGCGGTGCCAATCCCAATGTGGCTGCCCGTATGGATTCTATAGCCTGCAAAGTAATAGCCAATCTGCCCCGCTTCACCGCTCCGGCAACAAGAAAAGGTAAGTCTGTGAATTTCTTAAAGAGATGGACGGTACGGTTTGAGTGACTGAAGTTACCCGTTCTTGCAGATTTGCAATCCGGCAAACATCTAAGCTACTGCTTTCTGGGAGGTATCTGTTAAGCGGATTAAAATTGACTTCGTCGACCTTCGGTTCAGAGCTGGAAGACGATGTGGCAACGCCTGCCTGCCAGCAAGAAGGTGAGGCGGTACAGCCCTTTTTTCACCTTGCCTTCCGTGATGTTATAGAACGGGATGTCGAACCGGACCGGTTTGCCCGGACGGAGGATTTGCCAAGCTTCTATCTTTACCAGGTTGCTGGCTTCAAGCTCTTCTTCGGATTGCGGGTTTGCCTCCACGTAGTTTCTTTCTTTTTTCTTGTGTGCGGACGGGCGGGGCAGCTTCATTTGTCCGGTCACTTCTTTCCACCCTTCGTTGTCTTGATAATAAATATAGCAAGGGTACTTCGGCAGGTAGTCGTGCATCAGCAGCGTGCAATCCTTTTCCGACTGATTGACCATCGCCACAATTACCATCGTGTCCTCCGGGCTGACGCGCCACGCCACCTTTATCCATTCTGGAAAGCCGGACGCGCCAAGGGGGTATGCCTCGGCTGTCTTTGCTTTCTTGCTTCCGCAGCTGAGGAAGCAGAAGCAGAGCAGAAGGAACAGTCCTTTAAAAGCGTTTGTTTTCATAGGAATAAGCTTTATGTGTTGAATGTCCTCGAAAGATAGGCTTTTTCGGGATAGTCTGTTACATCTTCCGCCTTTTTAACTTCCTATTTTAACATTATGAACGGATCGCCTGTCCGTGCCGGGGCATCTCTTGCGTCACACACCTAATACGATGTTTGCATCAATGCTTAATTTCCGGCTTATCTCACGGGCTACTTTCAGTGTAGGTTCGCATTTCCCGGAGATGTAATCGCTCAAACGTGAAGGGCTGACGCCAATCAGTTTAGCCAAAGACTTCTGGTTCAGCCCCATTTCGTACATACGGAGTTTGAGGATGTCGACAAGCGTAGGTTCTCCCAATGCAAAATGCTCTTCCGAATAGTCGGCAACGAGGTTGGACAGCAATTCCAATTCGATGCTGTTGGGGTCGTCAAGGGGTGTCTCGTCCGTAACCAATGGAAGAAGTTCCTCGACTCTTTTTACAGCCCAATCGTATTGGGCTTTTGTTTCTATCTTTGTCATAAGTTTAAATTTTAGAGCAATCAGCTATTTTGTCATATTCCGAATGAGTCCCAATGAAACGGATATAAACAAACTTTATCGTGAATTTTATTACTACAATCAGCCTGTAATTATTACCTTTGATATTGAATACGTAATGCTGGTTGCCTACGTTATCCACACTGTTAAACGATTTCTTTACATCGGCAAAACACGTCCATTGGCTCTTCTTGACTATAGTGGCCCATTCTTGCAAAGCCACTTTCGCATCGGGATGAGTCTCCGAATACTCTTTTATCGCCTGTTCTGTAAATATTCTCATTGGGCCGTTTGATTATCACAGCACAAAGATAGGAAAAGAGTTCTGATTTTCAAAACAATATTTTGATATTTATAATTATGCTATAAAAATAGCGGTACCCCGAAAGATACCGCTATATGCAACTCGGTGTTTCCGTGTTCTATTTTTAATTACAGCTCCTTAATGCTGATAGCTACACCGCCGCTGGGCGCGAGGCGTTGCTTCAGCACGGTCTTGCTGGAGACTTTCTTGGTAGAGATGACGTAGTCTTGCGGATTGGTGCGCCAGTCTGCCTTTTTGCCGTCGGCATAAATGGTGGCTTCGTATTTCTTGCCTTCGGGCAGGAAGCTGAGGTCGATGACGGCTTCGCGCGCATTCTCGTCAGTGATGCCGCCGATGTACCATTCGTTCTTGCCTTTCGCCTTGCGGGCAATGGTGATGTAGTCGCCCGGTTCGGCTTCCAGGATGTAGGTGTTGTCCCAGTCTACCGCCACGTCTTTGATGAACTGGAAGGCATCAAGGTGCTTCTCGTAGCTTTGGTACAGGTCGGCTGCCATCTGGAGCGGGCTGTACATCGTGACGTAGAGGGCAAGTTGTTTTACCAGTGTGGTGCTCAGCTTCGCCTGGTTCGAGCCGTATTGCGAGAGGTCTCCCTCGAAGATACCCGGCGTATAGTCCATCGGACCGCCCATCAGGCGGGTAAACGGCAGGATAGTGGTATGGTCGGGGCGGTTTCCTTTGAAGGATTCGAACTCGGTGCCGCGTGCCGACTCTTGCGCAATCCAGTTAGGATAGGTGCGGCACATACCGGTGGGGCGGACGGCTTCGTGCGAGTTGACCATAATCTTATATTGTGCAGCCGTTTCCGCCACGCGGTTGTAGTGGTTCACCATCCATTGTCCGTCGTGGTGCTCGCTGCGCGGGATGATTCCTCCTACGTAGCCCGTCTTCACGGCATCGTATCCGTATTTCTTCATAAAGCGGAAGGCGTCGTGCATCTGGCGTTCGTAGTCGGCTACCGATGAGGTGGTTTCGTGGTGCATGATGATTTTCACGCCTTTCTCTTTGGCGTAGCGTTGCAATTCTGCCACATCAAAGTCGGGGTAAGGCTTGTCGAAGTCGTAGATGAATTCCTTGCTGTAGGCATAATTGTCTTCCCAGCCTTCGTTCCAGCCTTCTACCAATACGGCATCGAATCCGTGTTTCGAGGCGAAGTCGATGTATTCTTTCACGTGTGCCGTGTTGGCTCCGTGGTGTCCGTTGGGTTTCAGCTTCGTATAATCGGTCTTGCCGATAACGATGTCCTGCGTGTCGGTATATGCCCACGTGGAGCCTTGCCCCGTGAAGTATTCCCACCATACGCCGACATACTTCGTAGGATGAATCCATGAGGTATCCGCCAGCTTGCAAGGTTCGTTCAGGTTCAAGATGAGGCTGGAAGCCAAGATGTCGCGGGCATCGTCGCTTACTACGATGGTACGCCACGGCGTAACGCTTCCGGTCTGCACGTAGGCTTTCGTGCCATTGCGGTCGGGCGTAAGATGCGTGCTGAGTACGAAGCCTTTGTCGTCCAGATTCAGCTGCATGGCAGGATAGTTCACCAGGGCGGCTTCGTGGATGTTGATGTATAGTCCGTCTTCCGATTTCAGCATCAACGGCGATTGTACGGCAAGGTTCGGGGTAGCCGAACGGATGGCGAGCGGTTCCTGGCGCACGCTGTCAATCAGGCTTGCCACTTCCGAGAGTTTCGAAGTCGTAGTGGGATATTCGTTCGTATCATAGTCGCCCGGAAGCCAGAACGCCTTATGGTCGCCGGTCAGGCGGAACTCGGTTTCTTCTTCGTTCACCGTAAAGTGGCGCAGTTCTTTCTGCACCGGGAACTCATAGCGGAATCCCAGCCCGTCATTGAACAGACGGAAACGGAGGTTCAGCAGCCAACCCGTTCCGTTTTGCTTCATGGCGATGAACAATTCGTTATGGTGGTCGCGGATTTCACTGTATTGTCCCCATACGGGCTTCCAGGTAGTGTCGCTTTCCGAAGTTTGTGTGTCGGTCACCGTAAAGTTGCGGTCGAATTGATAATCGGGACGCACGCTGAATCCCAACTTGCTCTCCTTGATGACGTCTTTTCCTTTGTATTGCAAGGAATAGACCGGTGTGCCTTCAGCCGAAAGGCGGAACTGCAGGGTCAGGTTTCCGTCCGGCGATTTCAGTGTCTGTGCAAACATTGTTCCTGCCCAGACAAGCAGGAACAGGCAAATGATACTTAATCGTTTCATAGAATGGTATGTTTTTAGGTAAAGATTTACTCCTTATTAGTTTGTATGGTGTTTCTATTTTGAAACGCAGATTTTCGCAGATTCACGCAGATTGAATTAATTATTTAAATTATAATTTGCGTGAATCTGCGGAAATCTGCGTTTTTTTCATCACATCAATTGTGTGCTATAAACGCGTTTCTTTATATAAAAAACAACTGAAAACGCCAATACACTTAGGCGCAAAAGAAGAAAATATATGCTCTTTTACCCCTTCGATAAGCTTGTATAACCGCATTTCATTAAAAAATTATCGTTTTTCGATAAATTTTTCTCGAAAATCTTTGGTAGTATAAAAATAATGCGTACATTTGCATATCGATAAACGATAAATAATTATCGAATAGAGAATAAAACAAGATTAATAAAAACATTAAAGACATACGATTATGAAAAAGACATTTGTTATCAAAGCCATTGCCGCTATCTTTGCTACCGCTATGATGAGTTTTACAACCGCTACCGAAGCCAGTGCACAGAACACTTTTGTTTACGGACAAGACGGAAACACAATGACCGTTTCTACGCTGAATGCCGATGGCATCTCGATTACGCCGAAACTGAAATACGAATACCAATACGATGCCAACGGGAACCTGGCGGAAAAGAAAGCCTATCGCTGGAATGCCGATAACCGTTCGTGGCAACCCGCTTACCTGCTGAATTACCTTCCTGGCGACGGTATCTACCTGATTGACTATGCTGAATACGACAAGGCTTCGGGCGCGTTTACGCAAAACATCCAGACCAGCATCTACTACCAGCAAGCCGAAAACGGTATGTTGTTGACCGACATTCAGAGATAATCCACTTGATTCATTCACCTATCAATATATAAGGAGATACAACTATGGGACGCGTTATTAAACTGGTTATTTATTATTTCTTATACAACTTGGTTTTTATGGGCGTTGTGTTCGGGGTCTATGGATTTGTTAATCATACTTCCGATATGCCGCAAAGTGGTCCTGTTTACTTTAACCTCTCGATGTGGGTGCAGCTGTTTGCTACATTAGCTTTAGGTATTCATCTGTTGGCTTGGAAGTATGTGACCCGCAAAGATTTAAGTTTTGATTTCCCGAACACGGCTAAGGTGTTGCTTGCTTCCGTTATACTTAGTGTAGGCATGGGACTTTGGACAAATTATTTGACCGAGCTGACCGAATTGCCCAATGTCATGGAAGACCTCTTCAATAAAATGATGTATAACCCGTTGGGCGTTATCTCCATCGTCGTAATGGCTCCCATTGTGGAAGAACTTTTGTTCCGCGGAGGAATGCAAGGCCACTTGTTACGCAAATGGAAGAATCCCGCCTGGGCGATTCTGGTGTCTGCCCTTATCTTCGGTATCGTACATGGCAATCCCGTGCAAATGTTTTTCGCTTCCATCCTGGGATTGGTACTGGGCTGGGTATATTACCGCACCGGAAGCCTGTTGCCCTGCATGTTGATGCACTTTATCAATAACGGTACCTCGGTATTGCTCTTCCACCTTTCGGGAGGGGAAGACGAAACCATGACCGAAGCCTTGGGCACCGCCGGAGCCATCTGCCTTGCCCACGTGGGTATAGCATTGACCGTATGGAGCATCTGGTACATCAAGACCCGCCTGATTCCGAATCAGATAGTATGGAAAGAAACACCCGTTCCGGCAGAAGAAGTGATTGCATCAGAAAGTAAAGAACAAGCCTAATTCATTCAACGCTTATGAAAACCGTACGCATTTTAGGAATTATCGTGATACTGGCACTGATAGGAGGTGCTCTTAAAGATGCCATTCCCGGATTTATAGGCGGGTGGAACGATGCCGAAGCCGATTCTCAATTGGTTTTGCCTGCCGACTTTAATTCGGTGTCTTTATCGGTAGAAGGATATAAAGACGGGGTTCCCGATAGCCTGTTCAACCGGGCTATGCAAGCCAATGTGCCCTGCGAAGTGAATGGGGTGAACACCTACGTGAAGCATAATTCATGGGTGCATGCCATGGGCTTTGTGATTCTACCTGTTATATTGCTCGTCTTTTATGGAGTTTATTGTCTGATACGCTTGTTGGTATCGGTAAGCCGGGGAGAAATATTGATTCGGAAGAACATACGCCGCCTGCGTTTCTTCATTTATCCGATAATGGCATTCTCTGCCTTGTACGAACTTCAGAATTATATCCTCTATCGGATTGCCACCGGCGAACTGGTATCTTCCGGGTATGTGTTCGATGAGTTCCACTTGAAATATTCGTGGACTTTCATGTTGGTGATTGCCCTCTTGACCGAGATTTTCGCCCAAGCGGTACGCATCAAAGAAGAGAACGATTTAACCATATAAATAAACACTTCCGTTCGGCCTGTTTGCTTGCCTTGAAAAGTAATATATACTTCATCGCCAGTTTCAGTACTACTGAAACTCCCATAGAAGATATATTCAATGGCAAACGCAGATATATTCGTTTGCGGAGGCATGTAAATAGGCTATAACGGGAATTTGAACAGCATTAAATAGTATATCTTATGAAATACATCAGCCTTTTAGGAATCATCACCATTATCGCCCTTTGCGCGGAGTTCGTTTTACAGATGTCTGGCGGAGATGCAATAGAAAGCTTTAATGCCGGACGTGAAACCGGAGCACAACAAGCGGAAAGTGGTGCAAGTTATGTCCATTCTTTCCTTCTTCCCGTAAAAGCCAAAGTCATTCCCGAAGGAATGGAGGGGGAAGCCACCTTGCAACTTGCGGATGGGACAAAGACCGTGCCCTATAGTATTGCCGAAGTAAAATGTGAAGTGCGCCCCAGCTGGTTCATTGCGATAGCTCTTACCTTCGGCTCTTTCTTTGTTGCCCTTATCGGCATCTATTCCATTTATTGCCTGATCCGCTTGTTGATACGTGTGGCGAAACGTGATATTTTTTCCCGTCGCAACGTATACTGGATACGCTGGTTCGCCTACGTCAATGCCGGAATTTACCTGGGATTGATGCTCTTCGAATGGTTGTTGGAGCGCGATGCGGTAAGCCAGCTCCGCATTCCGGGCTATCAGGTCATCGGTATCGAACATACCGTTTACGATTTCAGTTCCTTCTTTGTCATCGTCTTGCTGGCGGAAGTCTATGCCGTAGCGGTAAAGATTAAGGAAGAACAGGATTTAACCATCTAAATTACACATTGCAAATTATTACGCCTTATGAAAAAAAGACTAAACCTCATCTGCTTGGGAATTGTGCTCGCCGTTCTTGTTTCCATGTCCTTCTTGTTCAGCACATTCTACTACGGTTTCAAGGCAGGGATTGACGCTTACGAACAAGGAGCGGCGGGAGTGGAAAAGCTTGACGTGACTTACAAGATGATTGGCACGATGCCGACCGATGTCATCACCAACGAAACCGCTACGGCTATCAATGAGAAAGACGGTTCCACCGTGTCTATTCTTCCTTTTATCAGCATGATAGGAATTCCGAACGAAAAAGCGGATGCTACCGACTCCATATTCCTTTCATTGCTGGACTGGATGGTGATAATATGTTGCATTTATGCCATAGTCCAATTCGTCAAAATGATTCGGAACATCCACCGCAACATCATTTTTGATTGGGCGAACGTGAAACGCCTGCGCCGGTTGGGCTTTTCGCTTATCCTCTGCTTCTGTTGCTCGTTGGTGACGTTCGCCATCAACAATCATTTAGTCTCTCAAGTGATAAGTTTGAAGGATTGTGACTTTTCCATTGCTTTCCAGTTTTCAGACCCGACATTGCTCATCGGCTTCACCTCCCTGCTGTTCGCCGAGATTTTTGCAATCGGGTTAAGACTGAAAGAAGAGAATGATTTAACCATCTAAAAAAACGGACCGCTTATGAAAACAAAACCCGATAAACAATTGGTGCAATATTGTGAAGCGCTGATGGTGCTTTCTGTCTTTAGCGCAACATGCTTTGGCGTATCGAACATTTTCCCAATCTGCTACGAGTTGGGCAAAGACGCAAGTGACACATTCATCTGGTTTGCCTTGGTACAAGGCATAAAGGCATACGCGATGTTCTTCATCGCCGTCCTGACCTACTTCCTGGCACGCAACGTACGGAACGGATCGGTCTTTACTTCCGCCAACCAGCGCATCCTGCTTGCCATTGGCGGCTCGACCGTTATTTCCGGCGCGCTTATCAATGCTATTATCAACTGTTCTCCCCTTGAGATGCCGACCGATACCAGCCTGTTGCTCATCATCATCGGATTGTTCATCGTCCTTGTCTCGCTGATGTTCAAGATAGGCATCCGCATGCAAGAGGAACAGGACCTCACCATTTAAACCCATTATGCCTATGAAACCGAAAAGCAACTATACCCGAGTAATGGCAGGATTCTACATCTTCCTGTGCCTTATCGCCTCGATGATTGTAGGCGAACTCATCTATTTTTTAGTGATAGTCCCATTGGTGCCCAAGCAGACTTGGCTTCCGCTCATGAATGTGGCTTGGGTTTATCTTGTGGTTGCTATCTATTACAAACTGACCCGCCGTTATACCAAATGGTGGAAGAAACTGGAAAATAAACAATAATGCCTATGCCGATAATAGTAAATCTTGATGTGATGATGGCGAAGCGGAAGATTTCGCTGGGAGAGCTTGCCGAACGGATTGACCTGACACCGGCAAACCTTTCTATCCTGAAGACAGGAAAAGCCAAAGCGGTGCGCTTCTCCACGCTGGAAGCCATCTGCAAGGAACTGAATTGCCAGCCCGGCGACATACTGGAATACCAGGCGGAAGAATAACCGATATTCACCACAGAGGTCACAGAGTATCACGGAGGAATAAAAAATGAAAACCCTGTGTGCCTCTGTATCCCTCTGTGGTGAAATAGCAACAGCAAGACACTTTCCTTCCTTTTTGTCAGCAAAAAAACGGGCAAACATACGTATATATCGTTAATTCTCTGTATCTTTGCAGCCGAATTAGACAGTTATAGATAAATGAAGACATTTGAAGAACTTGGCGTAGCTCCCGAAATACGCAAAGCGATTGAAGAAATGGGTTACGAGAACCCGATGCCCGTACAAGAAGAAGTAATCCCTTACCTGTTGGGAAACGGGAACGATGTAGTGGCTCTGGCACAGACCGGAACCGGAAAGACAGCCGCATTTGGTTTGCCGCTGATACAGAAAATTGACGTTAGCAACCGCGTGCCTCAGGCATTGATACTCTGCCCTACACGCGAACTCTGCCTGCAGATAGCAGGTGACCTGAATGACTATTCGAAGTATATCACCGACCTGAAGATAATACCCGTTTACGGAGGTTCGTCTATCGAGAGCCAAATCAAGAGCCTGAAGAAAGGCGTACATATCATTGTTGCCACTCCGGGACGTCTTATTGACCTGATAGAACGTAAAGTGGCGAAACTGGAAACCATCCGTGACGTAGTGATGGATGAAGCCGACGAAATGTTGAACATGGGCTTTACCGACAGCATCAACGCTATCTTGGAAAAGGTACCCGAAGACCGCAATACCTTGATGTTCTCGGCTACGATGAGTCCGGAAATCTCACGCATTGCCAAGACCTACCTGCGTGACGCAAAGGAAATCACCATCGGCACGAAGAACGAAGGTACGAAGAACGTGCATCACGTGGCTTACATCGTGCATGCCAAAGACAAATACCTCGCCTTGAAACGTGTGGTAGACTTCTATCCGATGATTTACGGCATCATCTTCTGCCGTACCCGGTTGGAAACGCAGGAGATTGCCGACAAGCTGATACAAGACGGCTATAACGCCGACTCGTTGCACGGTGAACTGAGCCAGGCGCAACGTGACCTGGTGATGCAGAAGTTCCGCCAGCGTCATTTGCAATTGCTGGTTGCTACGGATGTGGCTGCCCGTGGACTGGACGTGAACGACTTGACCCACGTCATCAACTATGGCTTGCCCGATGATGTGGAAAGCTATACCCACCGAAGCGGACGTACGGGACGTGCCGGCAAGACGGGTATCTCTATCGCCATCATGAACCTGCGCGAAAAAGGTAAGATGAAGCAGATAGAACGCATCTTGAACAAGAAGTTCAGTGTTGAGACCTTGCCTACGGGACAAGCCATCTGCGAACAGCAGCTAATTAAGCTGGTAGACGATATCGAAAAGGTAAAGGTGGACGAAGAAGAAATCGAAGCATTCTTGCCGAGCATCTACCGCAAACTGGAATGGCTGAGCAAGGAAGATCTTATCAAGCGAGTAGTCTCGATGGAGTTCAACCGCTTCCTGGACTATTACAAGAATGCGCCGGAAATAGACCAGCCCAGTGCCAACGAAAAAGGAAAAGACAAGAAAGAGAAGAAAAAAGGAGAACGTCCGGAGCGCAGAGAGCGTTCGCGCAAAGCCGAAAAGGGTTATACGCGCTTGTTCATCAACTTAGGCAAGACCGACGGTTTCTTCCCCAATCAGGTTATCGAACTCATCAACCGTAACCTGAAGAAAGAGCGTATCGAAGTAGGACGCATCGACCTGATGCAGAATTTCTCGTTCTTCGAAGTGATTGAGGCACAAGCTCCGAAAGTGGTAAGAGCCTTGAACAAGACGACTTACAACGGACGCAAAGTCGTAGTAGAAGTGGCAGAAGAAAACGAAGGCAAAAGCGATAAGAGTGGAAAGAAACGCTCCAAGGAAACAAAAAAAGTAAAAGCCGACCGTAACGGGGAGCGGACTGCACGCGCACCGAAACAGGAAGACGACTGGCGTCAGTTTTTCCAAGAAGACGGATTCTCGGATGTAGACTTTGGCGGAATGCCTGAGTGGGTAAAAAAGAAAAAGAAACGGAAATAACTTGATAACAAATCCTAACTAATAAAGGATGTGCTCAACAGTACATCCTTTATTCGTTAGGATTTATTTGATTTGAGAAGTTGGAAACTGTTTTGAATTTCTCCAAAAAGTTTTTCTCGTCTTGAGATTCGTTTTCGTGTGTGCCTTTGGGCGATTTTGGGGGGCCTTTCCGTTTCTGTCCTTCGCCAGATAGCCCGCTATCTGTTGATGCTTATAACACAGCATGCACAAATCTATACCGTACAGATATAGCCTGATGACGGTTGGGTAAAAACAGGAAGAAATAACTGCTTATCTTAATTTTTTTATTCTCAACCCCTTCAACAAGTCTTTTTTTACGATATAACCCGCAAAGCACAACAACAAAAGGGTATGAAACACCAGTCGCCAGATAATGTTTGTAATTGTCATTTCCCGCGCAATAATGTACAATACAGCGGCAAAAACCAGATAAACCGTCATGTCTTTCAACGGATAAACTACGGGGTATTTCTTCTGTCCTATCACATAGGAAAGTAAGGTAATAAGCCCGTATCCTGCCACCGAAGCCCAGGCGGAAGCCACATAGCCATATTGCGGAACCAGCCAGATGTTTAATATCAGGATAACGGCACAACCGATGATGGAGAAATAAGCCCCCCACTTTGTCTCATCGGTCAACTTGTACCAGAACGACAGGTTGAAATAAATGCCTTTCAAGATTTCCGCTCCCATCACAATTGCCACGACACCCAGTCCTTCCCAATAGTCAGGTGCAATGAGATAGCGCAAAATGTCCATGTAGAACATTACCGCAAGAAAAGCCAGAAGCGAGAAGATAAAGAAGTATTTCATTGCCTTGGCGTACATTTCCCGGTTATCTCCTTCCTTGTTCTTGCCAAAGACAAAAGGCTCGTAAGCATAGCGGAAGGCTTGTGTAAACATTGCCATGACCATCGCCACCTTACTTGTCGCACTATAGATGCCCAGCTGCACCAAACCTTCTTGCCGGTCATCGAACAAGAATGGATAAATCATCTTGTCTACCGTTTGGTTTAAAATACCTACTAACCCGAATATCAGGATAGGGAATGAATAACTCACCATTTGCTTCATCAACGGGCGGTCCAACCGATAGGAAAAGCCTCTGAGTTCGGGGATAAAGAAGAACATCTGCACCGCCGACATGATAAGGTTGGATACGAAAATGTAACCCACCAGATAATCGGGGCGGTAGAACCAGTTGATTGTTTCGGGCGACACCTTATATATATAGGGGCACAACAAGAGGAAGAAAAGGTTCAGCACGATATTCCCGATGATGTTGAACAACTTGATGGCAGCAAACTTCATCGGTTTCTTCTGATAGCGCAAATAGGCGAAAGGGATGCACTGGAACGAATCGAGTGCCACTACAATCACCATCATGGCGATATAGTCAGGATGGTCGGGATATTCCAGAAAGGCAGATAACGGATGGATGAACGCAAGGCAAAGCGTGACAAACAACAGAGATAATCCGCCCACAAACAACAGCGCATTGGCATACACATGTTTCGGGTCGGCATCGGTCTTGTTGGCAAAGCGGAAGAACCCTGTTTCCATGCCGAAAGTCAGCAATACCAATATCAGTGCCGTATAGGCATATACGTTCGACACTACGCCATAACCGCCCGATACAGCCGGGATGACCGCCGTATAGAGAGGCACCAGCAAATAATTCAAAAACCGTCCGACAATGCTGCTCAGTCCGTAGATTGCCGTATCTTTAGCCAATGATTTCAGTCCAGCCATAGATGTCAATTAGTTTATAATCTGCGCTCGTTTTATATTCACCACAGAGGACACGGAGAGATATTTTATTTCCTCTGTGGTGAAATCAAACACGCTCAATCGAATAATGTTTTTTGTTCATTCCACCGGCTTCTGCCCAGATGCCGGTATGCCAGTTCGGTCACTTCCCTTCCACGGGGTGTACGCTTCAAGAAGCCTTCCTTGATAAGAAAGGGTTCGTATACTTCTTCTATCGTGCCGGGGTCTTCTCCCAATGCCGTAGCAATGGTGGTCAATCCTACAGGACCGCCCCGGAACTTGTCGATGATGGTGCAAAGCAACTTGTTGTCTATCTGGTCCAAGCCGTAACGGTCTATGTTCAATGCCTCCAATGCGAACTGGGCAATCTTCAAGTCAATGCGTCCGGAGCCTTTCACTTGCGCGAAATCACGCACCCGCCGGAGCAAAGCGTTGGCGATACGGGGCGTTCCGCGGCTTCGCGAGGCAATCTCTCCAGCCGCTTCCGTATCACAAGGCACCCCCAGAATCTTAGCCGAGCGCAAGATGATTTTGGTCAGCGTGCTGTCTTCGTAGTATTCCAAGTGCAGGTTGATGCCGAAGCGTGCCCGCAACGGTGCGGTCAGCAAGCCGCTTCGGGTCGTTGCTCCTACCAGGGTGAACGGGTTTAAGTCAAGCTGGATGCTGCGTGCCGACGGACCTTTGTCTATCATGATGTCTATCCGGTAGTCTTCCATTGCCGAATACAGGTATTCTTCCACGACCGGACTCAAGCGGTGTATTTCATCGATAAACAATACATCGTTCGGTTCCAAGCTGGTCAGGACTCCTGCCAGGTCGCCGGGCTTGTCCAGTACCGGACCGGATGTGACACGGAACCCTACGCCCAGTTCATTGGCAATGATGTTGCTCAACGTAGTCTTCCCCAGTCCGGGAGGGCCGTGCAGCAATACATGGTCAAGTGCCTCGGCACGAAGCCGTGCCGCCTTTACAAAAATACGCAGGTTATCCACCACCTTATCTTGCCCGCTAAAGTCTTCAAACTGAAGCGGACGCAGCGCGTTCTCGAAATCACGCTCCTTTCCGGTAGGCTTATAATCGCGTATGTCGAACTGTTCTTCCATAATTTTCTTTCTGAATCTCATGCAAAGGTAATGAATAATCTGAGTTATTTTATTACTTTTGTATTATTTCAGGTGACAAGTTAACTAATCAATTAACAATATGACTACATTTCAAACCACACACATTGTTTATTTCTCGCCGACACATACCACAGAGAAAATAGCCCGTGCCATTGCCGAAGGCATCGGAATGGAAAGACGCATCGAAACCGACCTTACATTGGATGAATCTGTCTCTGCCATCGAAATCAATCATTCGCTGACCATACTTGCCACACCTGTCTACAAAGGACGTGTGGCACCTGTCGCCTTGCAACGCATGAAACGTCTGAAGGCCAGCGGCTCACCGGTAATATTGGTCGTCGTTTATGGCAACCGTGCCTATGAAGACGCACTGGTAGAATTGCGGGATATGTCTATCGAATTGGGATTTACGCCTCTGTCCGCAGGTGCTTTTATCGGAGAGCACAGCTACAGCACGCCGCAACGGCCGATAGCAGCAGGCAGACCCGATGCCGATGATTTGTACCAGGCAATGCAGTTCGGCAAAGACAGTTTGTCGAAGCTGGAACGAACAAATCTGCCGGTCCCTGCGTTTTATATCAAGGGAAATGTTCCATATAAACCTTTTATTACAGGAACACCTTCGGCTCCGGTCTGTAACGAAAACTGTTTTGTATGCGGAGAATGTGTGGAAGTATGTCCTACCCATGCTATCCGTATCAGTCCGGACGGTACCAGCATCGAGACTGATGTGAATCGCTGCATCCGTTGTTGTGCTTGCGTAAAAGTTTGCCCGAACGGAGCACGTGTTTACGATAACCCCTTTGCTGCATTCCTGCATGAAAACTTCAGCGCAAGGCGTGAACCGGAATTGTTCCTATAAGCAGACGCCTGTGCAGATAGGTGCGATGACAGGTGGAAATAGTTGGAACGTCCGTTGCATATATAATCAAAAAACATCCGCTTCCGGCTTCTGACGGAGAGAAGCGGGGTATAACTCCTTAACTCCTTTAACTTCTAAAAAAGAACAAAATATGACAAAAGACAAACGGGTATTGGTGGGAATGAGCGGAGGCATAGACAGCTCTGCTACCTGCATCATGTTGCAAGAGCAAGGATATGAAGTGGTAGGTGTTACCATGCGCACATGGGACATCCCCTCACATTTTTCTTCCCCCGATCAGGAACAACCCAATGAAATAATCGAAGCGCAACACGTGGCTGCCCGTTTGGGTATCGAGCATCATGTCGCAGACGTGCGGGAAGAATTTCGAAAAGTCATCGTACAATACTTTATAGATGAATACATGAAAGGACGTACGCCCAATCCTTGTGTGCTTTGCAATCCATTATTCAAAGAACGCATCTTGTGCGAATGGGCCGACCGTACCGGTTGTCAATGGATTGCTACAGGTCACTATTGCCGGTTGGAAGACCGGAATGGATTGCGTTACATCATTACAGGAGACGATCCGGTGAAAGACCAGTCGTATTTCCTCTGGAAGTTGCCGCAATCGATTTTAAAACGTATGCTGGTTCCTTTGGGTGGGATGACTAAGGAAGAAGTGCGCAATTATCTTGCCGGCAAAGGATTCGAAGCTAAGGCACGTGGTGGGGAAAGTATGGAGATTTGTTTTATCGACAGAGATTACCGGGAGTTTCTGCGCGAGCATTGTCCCGATATTGACGAAAAGATAGGGCCAGGATGGTTTGTCGATAGCAAAGGAATGAAATTAGGACAGCACCAAGGGTTTGCTTATTATACAATCGGCCAGCGTAGGGGATTAGGAATCGCACTGGGCGAACCTGCATATGTATTGAAGATCAATCCGGAAAAGAATACGGTAATGCTGGGAAACGTTGAACAGCTAAAGACGGAATACATGCTGGTAGAATCGCCCGAAACTCCCGATTTAGACGAGTTGCTTGCCTGCCCGAATTTATCTGTACGTATCCGTTACCGGAGTCGTCCGATACCTTGCCAGGTAATCCTGTTGGATAACGGTTGCCTGTTGGTAAAATTCAATACCGAAGCCTCAGCTATCACGCCGGGACAATCTGCTGTGTTTTATGATGCCAACCGGGTATTAGGCGGAGGGTTCATCGCATCGCAACAAGGAATCCGAAAGATTTCGGCAGAAAATAGTTATAAATTTGATAAAAAGAACGGACAGATATGAAACAAAAGAAACTTTCTGTTTGTTTTCTATGTTAAAGAAAGACGATTAAATTTATAAAAAGCACCCCAAAAAAGTGCAAGCTATGCTTTTTTTTTATATCTTTACTTTCGGTAAGCAATATCTGTATAACACAAAAATAAAAAGATTATGAAACTAAGAAGAAACCTTACCGCACTCGTACTTGGATTAAGCACGATTGCAGCGTTTGCCCAAAGCGGCAACACAGAGACACGCCAGATTAAAGAAGAAGGCAAAACCGTATTTAACCCGCACTGGTTTATGCAGGTTCAGGCCGGAGCCTCACACACCGTAGGAGAAGCCAAATTCGGAGATCTGATTTCTCCGGCAGCTGCACTGAATGTCGGATATCAGTTTACCCCCTTATGGGGATTGCGTGCCGGTCTGAGTGGCTGGGAAGCTAAAGGTGCGTGGGTAAGCCCTGAAACTATTTACAAGTATAATTATTTGCAGGGAAATGTAGATGCTACACTTGACTTAAGTAATCTGTTCTGCGGTTACAATCCGACACGTTTCTTCAACGCGTATTTGTTCGGCGGTATTGGTGTGAACGGAGCATTCAACAACGATGAAGCCGTAGCCTTGAACGATGCCGGACACCGCTTGGAATATCTGTGGCGCGACAGCAAAGTAAATGTCGTAGGCCGTTTCGGCTTGGGCACGAACTTACGCATCAGCGACCATGTATTCTTCAACATCGAAGTGAATGCCAACACGATGTCTGATAAATACAATTCGAAGAAGGCAGGTAATTCCGACTGGCAGTTCAATGCTTTAGCTGGATTTACATTCAAATTCGGAAAAACTTATACAAAGACAGAACCTGTTTACTACGAGCCGACTCCTGTTCCTCCAACCCCAGAACCTGTAGTAGTAGAAGAAAAGAAAGAAGAACCGGCTCCCGAACCTGTCGTTGTTCAACCAATGAAACAGAATATTTATTTTGTTATCAATTCATCCGAAATCCGCAATTCAGAACAGAGCAAAGTCAGTGCTCTTGCCGCTTACCTGAAAGAACACACTGACGCAAAAGTTTCATTGTGCGGATACGCTGACAAGAATACTGGAAATGCACGTATCAACAAGAAGTTATCAAAAGAACGTGCAGAAGCTGTAGCAGAAGCATTGAAAGCGCAAGGCATTTCGGCAGACCGTATTACCGTTGATTATAAAGGTGATACCGTACAGCCGTTCTCTACTATGGAAGAAAACCGTGTAACGGTTTGTATTGCCGAATAAAAACTATTCATTTTCTTAATTAGACTGTATCCTGTAGAAGTTATTACCTTTCTACAGGATACAGTTTTTTTATACTTGCAGTAAGTCATGGGAATCTTATTGTGTAAAAGAAAACTGAAAAATGGGCGCATTTCACTCTATTTGGACTGTAATGTTGAAGGAAAACGTTATAAAGAGAACCTGGGCATCACCCTAGAAGCACCTGTAAGCAAGGAAATACGTCAGGCAAATTGTGCCAAATTGCAATTGGCTAAACTTTTACGTGCACAACGTGAAATCGATTATCTCCACAATCACTATTGGGCGAAACTGCCTCCATTATTTCACTCTCAGGTTAGAGAAGATGAAACGGCAGGCGAACCTTTACCCGACTTTTTCCTTGTATCGATAGGATACCTTAATATTTATCAGCCCAAAGATAGCCGTATGGTACAGGCTGCATTTTCATACCTCCGTCAGTTTCATCCTGCTTCTTTGCCTGTGAACCATATTACACATAGCTTTTGTACACGGTTCTTTCGCTTTTTACAAGAAAGATTGCATGGCAATACACCTGTCAATTACTTCAAGAAATTCAAAATGTGTCTGGATTATTGCGTAGAAGAAAACCTTCTGCCCTCTAATCCGGCAAAAGGCATCCGGCTACCTCAATATAACGATGTGACTAAACAGATTTTGTCGCCTAAAGAACTGGTAAAACTTACTCTCACACCTTGTCGCAATCCGGAAGTGAAACGGGCTTTCCTGTTTTCGTGCCAAAGCGGATTGCGTTGGTGCGATATACAAGAATTGTGTTATAAGAATATAGACTTTGCACAACGCCATCTGATGTTGGTTCAAAAAAAAGTTGCAGGTCATTCACAAAAGCCTGTCTTGCATATCTATCTGAATGAAAATGCCATGAAACTGTTGCAGGAATCACAAGGTACTCCCGATGATTTCATTTTTCATCTTCCTTCCCATTCATATAGCTTGCGTATCATCAATGAATGGACCAGGCGTGCCGGATTGCGCAAACATATTTCTTTCCATTGTGCCCGCCATACCTTTATTACTTCCATTATGGCCAGGGGAGCAAGCATCAAGACAGCAGCTTCTTTGGCTGGACATTCCAGTACCAGGCATACGGAAAAATATATACACATCATCGATCAGCAGAAACAACAAGCGGTAGAAAGTCTTCCTGATCTTCCACTTTAAAACAGATTAGAAGCTGTTTTGAATTTATCGTGCGATGATTTGGGATGAGTTTTTGAGGCATTTTCGCTTCTGTGATGAGGAAGATAGCGGGCTATCTGACGAAGAACAGGAGCGAAAAAGACCAAAAAATCGCCCAAAGCACACACGAAAACGGATACATCAAGACAAGAAAAACTTTTTGGAGAAATTCAAAACAGCTTCTAGGTTTTCAGTGCTTTCGAAGCTTTTTCTTTGGGCAACTTTAACACCATGATAGGTAAGCCTTGTTAGAAAGTGAAGAATTTTGAAAAAAAGACATCAATTTCTCGGGAAATCAATCTTTTTTATATACATTTGTGCCATGTAATAAATAAATTTAATACGAGTTTATGAATGAACTGAAAGTAAGCCTTAAAAGAATAGCCGAAGATGGCTTTACCCGCAACGACGAAATATTGGCAGACGAATCAAAAACATTGATTCCTCAGATGGGATTCGAGTTGCTTTCTGATATTAATAAAAACATGTTGACCATTGTAGCGCATGTCGGTTATGTTACTCCTGCAAAGGAAGTTGGAGCAGCGTTACGCTTCCGATTCTCGCTAGAAGTGGACAGTTTGAGTAATCTGGAATATGTTACCAATCCGCAAAAGGGTACCCATCAATATAAGTTCCCTAATGGTTTCATCGAAGCAGTCCTTACCGATGTGTATGCAACTGCCCGTATACTGATAGCACAAAAACTGAGAGGTACACGTCTTGAAAACATTTACTTACCTTTTGGAGGTGCGGGCAGTTTGGTTCGCATGATGCAGAAGAAATAAGATAAATCTTTTTCTATAAGACAATAGCAGGAGACATAAATATTCGAATACTGTTATGCCTCCTGCTTTTTTAGCGCACCCATCCTTGTCAAATTCTTTTGATAAGATATCTTTTTTCTCCTACTCAACTATCCGACTATTCAATCGGCACATATTCGGCACATTTTGTTATCAACTCCGCATGTGTAAATATCTAAATTTTTATTTATCAATTAATTAGCTCGTTTCGCACATGTAGCCGGCGCGGTTACAAGCCTGAGTAGAAACGGGCAGATACAAAAGGTAAAGCAGGACTTGCAAAGACCTGAGTTAGAACGATTTGAGTTTTTTAATTTATAAATTAAATTTTATTTGTTATGAGAAAAAAGTATTTAAGTGCACTGCTGTTCGGAGCGCTTTTGTTCGCTTCAACAGGAACTTTTACTTCTTGTAAAGACTATGATGATGACATCGCTGGTTTGCAGGATCAAGTCACTCCATTGTCTGACAGATTGACTTCTGTTGAATCTTCTATTACAGCATTGCAACAAGCTGATGCAACATTGACTTCGCAGATTAGTGCTGCTCAAGATGCTGCCGAACAAGCAGCTCTGCAAGCTCAACAAAATGCTGTGCAGGAAGCAGCAGCACAATTGGCTGAAGTAAGAGAAGAATTGGTAGGGCTGATTAATGGTACCGCTTCTGCAGAAGACGTTGCTGCCATCAATACGGAAATCGCTACCATTAAAGGTCAGATCGAAACATTGAGCGCAATGAATAATGACATTGCTGCTCTGAGAGATGCCGACACACAATTGAGCACTGCGATTGCTGATCTGGATAGCAAGGTTGCAGCAAACGCTACAGCTATCGGTAATTTGGAAGCCGCTTTGCAGACCCAGTCTGATGCTTTGACTGCTTACCAAGGAGAAAACGATGCCGAAGTGGCTGCTGTAAAGAGTGATATTCAAGCATTGCAGGAAAAGGTTGCTGAGCTGGCAGGAAGCGAAGACCTTGGCACATTGCAAGAACAAATCGATGCCATCAAGGAAGAAAGCCAAGCCATTTCTGCAAGATTGGACAATATGGATGACGTTGTAAACATGTTGTTCTATGCTTGGTATGAAGGAATTACTGGCGTTAGCTTAGTTATCTCTGATGCAACAAACAGCTATAGCAGCCAATATATGCAACAAGTACCAGCATTAAATGAAGATGGATCATATAAAACAGATGATCAAGGGAATATTGTATATGAATGGGTATGGCAAACATCTACAACAGAGGAATCTAAATACAATGCTGGCAATCTCGAGTTGTTGTCTGCAGAAGCCATTGCGGACAATACATTCGGTGAAGAATTGAAAGACAACAACCTCTTCAGCCCGATTGCAGGTGCACCGTTGACTTTCAAGGCAGGTGAAAGAACTCAATTGGAAGCCAGCTTCCTGATGCGGGTTTATCCGACTACAGCCGTTCCTTCTAAAGACGACATCAAACTGATTAACAGCGTAGGCGAAGATTTGGTTTCAACCGGACAGGTAGAAGTAGTTAAAGTTGAAAAGAATACGGAGGTACTGACTCGTGCTGCTGCTAATACCGGTCTGTGGAAAGTTACACTGAAAGTAGGTGCCGAATACTCAGACCAGATATTCGACAGCATGACTACCCGTGTGGATGGAAACAGAATTGAGTATCCGCTGTTTGCTGTAGCTATCGAAGACACAAGAGCTGGTGTAGAAGGTCAAGCTGTCCGTTCAGTGGTTTCTGAATACAATTTGACTTTTGCAAACAATGCAAAAGCAGCAAAAGATTATTTGGATTTCACTGTAAATAATGAATCTGTTTATAGCATATACAACCGTGCTACTCGTAATATAGAAGCACCGCAGTCTAATCCGGATCTTCCCACAGAATATATATGGACATCCGGTGCCCAAGCCCAGCCTATTTGGGAAGGCGGACTCCAGAATGTACAAGAAGGAGATAACCGTTCATACAATAACTATTTGGAAGTAACAAGTGGCGATGCCATCACTATCGAGTTAACTCCTAGTATGCTCGAATCTGTTGTTGCTTACTACGTAGTAATGGATAAGAACTGTGCCGTATCTTCTGACGAATCTGAAATCAGAGCATGGAACTCTATCGAAAGCTCAATCGAAGGCATCAACAAGATGTACTATACCAATACTAAAGATGAAGATGGAAACGGTGAAGGCAAAGTTACAATCCGCTTTACAGAAGATGTAAACGACATCATCGGTTTCCGTGTATATGCAGTCAATGCTAACGGTACATTGGTTGACCCAGATGGACGTTCATTCTATGTGAAAGTCGGTAAATCTGCTCAAGCTACCGCTTCTGCTAACGCAACTGTTGTTCCGTTTATTTCTATCCCAAGCAGTGCAAAAGTAGAGGCTAATATTACCAACTTGAATGCAGTCAAGAATTTGTTGGATGCTAATAAGAATTATCATATTGAGTATACAATCGATGATGTATTCAAATATGATCAAAATGATTTGCAAGGTGACGATACGTCATGGGGCAATGCCTTTACTTGGCAATTAATGAATGGTAATACAACCATCGTAAGTGGAACAGACATGTGGGCTGCAGACAATGCAAGAGCTGATAACGACTTTACTGGAGCACAATTTGCAAATGTTTCTAAGATTAAACTGACTTTGAATAGTTTAGCAGAGTGGATCGACTATACCGATGACAAGACTTACACCGGCAAGTTGACCATCAAGGATGAAAACAACAATGCAGTTGCGACTATCGATTTGACATTTGCTAAGCAACTTCCGACTGCTGATCAGTTGCCAACCGGATTCCAATGGAAGGCTAACCAGATTAATGAAGGCGTTTATACTTGCTACTTAGATCCTTCAACATGGGATTCTTATGCTCCTGCAGATGAAGGTTCAAGAAAGATGGATCAGATCTTTACATTCGGTACAAAAGATGTAACTTACGAATCTGACAAATACATCATTACCTTCAGCACTAAAGATGGTATCTTGAACGAAAATACCATTAAGGAGTCAGCTAGTATTGGTGATGAAAGCATCACAATTGATGAGAAGAACATTGACAATACTACTCAATATGATGCTGTTGTCGCTTACAATTATGGTAAGATTTCTTCTGTAAATCCGAACACTGACTTCATTGCCCAAAAGGAATACAAAGTAACTTACAACTGTTATTATGACAGCCAGTATACTTGGGCTTTGGATACTAAGGTTTGGGATGGTAAGATTCCTTATGGAGAAAACTTTACTTTATATACAGGTGACAAGAAAGATGTGTATACACACATTGATCAAGCCATTAAGGGAACTTCTGCTTATGATGGATTGTTTAATGCTTACTTGCACGATGTAACACCGTATGCAGACGATGATGTTGCTGTTCATATTAAATCAGCTAAGGTAATCTCCAATGCAACCGGTAATGCTGATTACTTCGATGTTGAAATTAGGAAAGATAATAACAATGTTTGTCATCATATTACTGGCTTTACATTGAAAGCAAATACTTCTAACCCGACAGCTGACGTTGCATCTACATTGGTTATTACAACAGTTGACATGTATGGACATGAAAATGTAATCAACATTCCTGTAACAGTAACTAAACGTTAATTTCTTTAGAGAGACAGACAGTTAATAACCAAATGCTTACCTAAGATAAGAGAGGCGTTCTCAATCTCGTATTGGGGCTGCCTCTCTTCTTTTTTAACTGATTATCCTTATGAAAGCCAACATCCAGAAAGCCTTTGTCGTCTTGATTATCTGCCTAAGCGCAGCCGTTGTGATGTATTACCTTTGCAGCTAATGCAGAAGAGTTCCCAAATGGCAAGCCACAGGACAATAGATGAAGGCTGATATAAAGAACAAACAAATTCAAAACGGAGCATTCCTCTGTAAACAGGTGCATCAACATGCTGATGGAAAACTCTCGATTCTACTACCGGACCTATACGGAAGACAAAATCATCTTCAAATACATCGCTCCCCAACTATAAGCCCGCCAACGCTTGCATCCGGCTTATCAACCTTCCGGAAGTGTCTTTATTTGCAAGCCGCTCATATTCTCTTTCCCGAAAAACGATTAATAACCACTTTTTTATTAGTGAATATCCACATTTCACTCAATGAGCTGTAGGGGCGTATCGCATACGCCCTAAAATCATCCGCGGGGATAAGTGGGTGCATTCGAGGGTGCATCAAAATAAAAAACGACTATCAAAAAGCAATGTCATTCTGAGCAAAGCGAAGAATCTCGTATACAACAGCTTATGTTTTCGAGATCCTTCACGTTCGTTCCCTTAGATTTGCGCAGTGAA
>UMEP01042395.1_pt1 | contig 37932 bp, 44 predicted proteins | sample 1964771 | NCBI WGS metagenome assembly UMEP01 (sample SAMEA4836022, study PRJEB28245) | human gut metagenome | biome: gut microbiome; material: fecal sample | place: Denmark | collected 2008 | reverse complement strand
GACGTAGGGGTCGGGCGTTCGAGTCGCCTCATTCCGACAGACAGGGCTTAACTATCAATTAGTTAAGCCTTTTTTGTTCCGTTTTTGTTCCGCATAATCTGAAATTTATGGTTTTTATGGAGAAATATGGATAAGTGATTTGATTTGCTTATCTTTGCTAAGAGCCTAACAAATGGCTCTCTTTTGAATCCATTTAAGGGAGTGAAGATGTAAGCCTGCACTCCCTTTCTCTATATATTATAGATTTTAAATGTCTTTGAAATCTCTGAAGGATATATTTTCATTGATACTTTCAATTACATATTTGTTCACGATGTTTTCAACTGGTTTAAGTGCTTCCACGAGTTTCTGTCCTGTTTCATCATCATAATCACCGTATAACAAAGCGTGGAGTGAAAATAATGCGCATTGCAAATCCTTAACCATTCCTCTAACGTATAGTGTTGCCCGAGTATTCTCGCTTATTAAGGCTTTCCTTGTACGTTCCGCATAATCATTTCCGTACAACTCTTTCAAATATTCTTGCTTCTTTTCTTCGTATGTCATTTCCTTATTGGGTTTCTCTTTCGTTTCCATGTCTTATAGTACTTGAATGTTAGTAGCTTCTTTTAATCCGAAATAATCATTATCTGTCTTAACTCCCGTCAGCCCGAAAGGGGTCTTCTTTTCACCCCAGCACTTTTCCATAAGCTCGTCAGTAGCGGTAGCGATATGCAACAGACACTCTATTGTAGGCCTATTCTCGTCAAATACCCAGTCTTCTGCGTTAATAATATCCTTGATTAGATGCTGTAGCCCGGACGACAGACCTACTATCCCAGTATGGTCCAGAATCTCTTTGCCGAATCCAGCAAGGTTAAACACCTGGTCTGCTGTCAGACCGCCCAATTTTTCTCCGATTTCTGAAAATTCCATAGTTGTATATCTTTGTGGTGGGATGGGTTAAAGCCACCCCACCGGGTTTATTATCCTATCTTTATCAAATTTGCTACTTTAAACGACCTGTAAGCCTGTTTCTCATTGTCGTAGTATGTGATGAGGCTTTCGTTCTTTTTACGCTCTATGCCTTTTGTTTCGGGTATCAAGCCATCTTTAAGCGTACCCCATGCAGTCCGGATTTCACCGTTCAACTTTTGATAGAAGAACTTTACTACACCGTTCTTTAAGGCTGATTTCAATTTCAGCACTAACCAAGCCTGTTTCATAGCCTCAGCCATTGAGAAACCATACACCTTTACAAGCATCCAAGCCTGTTTCATCAGATCACGCATCTTGTTTTTAAATTCTGTTGCCATAGTCGTATATCTTTAACCGTTAATATTATGCAGCCAGTCTTTCAACGCTTCTTTCAATCTCTGTAAGGTCGCAATCCACATCTACCTCGTTGCCGTCCTCGTCATAGGCTTCTACGTTGTCAATGCAGACAGAAACATAAGTAGTTACCCATGCGCCGGTACCGTTGAAATAATCATCCTCGCAATAACCGTCAATCTCAAAGCTGCCATCGACAACTACCAGAGTATTGTTTACTTCTGCCTCAACAGAGAATGTACCGTTGTTGCCCTCGATGCTTTCTACTATCGCATTTGCTATTGTTTCGTTTATTGCTTTCATGTTGATTATACCTTTTATGTTCTTTTTCTGATGCAAATATAGCGCAAATGATATAATTCACCAAATGATTAAGAATAAAAATATATCACATGAGTTATATTTAACATTTATTTATGCCTTAAACGCTATAATTTCACCTTTAATGCAATATCTTTGCATTATAACTTAAATGATATACGAGTATGGAATCAAGAATTAAAGAACTATTAAAAGAAAGAGGTATTACGATTAGTAATCTGGCGGAACAAATAGGTACAACACAAACCAGCCTTAGCCGTGCTTTGGGCGAAAATGGAAACCCTACTTATGACACGTTAAATAAAATAGCCAAAGTGTTAGATGTTGATATGTCAGAATTATTTAAAAGTAACGGTGTTTCCCTCACTTGCCCCCATTGCGGAAAGGAGATAAATATCAAGGTTGAGTAAGGTGTACCGTCCCACTTCTGTAAATATCGGAGTGTCCCACTTTTGGGACAGATAACTACTGTATTATCAGCGAGTTAAGCTATTTTGTCCCACTTTTAGAGATATGGGACATGTGGGACAATGGGACAATAGAACGTATTAAGTGTATCGGTTGTGATACAGTACAACTATATCAATATCAATAATTTAACTACTGTATCGTATCGATACACTTAGAAGCAATACAACCAATACAGGAAATAAAAAGCCCTGCTCCATCAAAATGCGGAACAGGGCTTGATTGTCTTAATAAACGGTCTCGCCTCACGGCGGTACACTATCTTTAGAATGTGGCTGCGGAAAGCTCCTTTGAGATTCTTTCCACCGCTACACGTATCTTGTCATACTGTTTTTGTCCGGCATTGGTTACGCCTGATGTGTATTGACGCATCAAAGACGGATTGATGCCAGCCAGTTCAGCCACTTTCGTTACGTTCAGGAATGAGAAATAATCAAAGAATGATTGCATATCATATTTGTAGGTAAACTCCAGTTCCGGCACTTCTTTGCCTTCTTCCTGCTGCATTTCTTTTATTTCCTGATATGCTTTCATCATATCCTCTTTGGCTGCTTCTGCGGTTTCTCCAAAGCCGGATAATCCGAAACCGGGCAAATCTTCTTCCACATAACAAGAATAATACCCGTCTTTTGCCTTTTCCATAATTGCCGTAACTTTCATACTTCCTCTTTTTAGTAAAAGGGGTACGGCAATATGCCGCCCCCATTGCCTCAACAAAAAACATCTTCCAATCATGAAGCTAAAAAGGTTGGGGGAACTAATCCCCCAAAAGAACCTTTCTTGCTTTACGTTCCATCCCGGTAGGTACTTCCTGTTTGCCGTGCCTTGACAAAGCAAACTTGTTTCCCGTCTTGGGACTGTACCAAATATCGTGGTTAGCCCCGTGCCTGAGAACGTAACAACCTGCTGCGGTCAATTCCGCAAAAAACTGATTGTACTTCATAATGTAAAAGACCGTTTATTTATTAAGACATTGCAAAGATAGCGTTTTCGCTATAATCTTCCAAATAAAAACATAACTTTTTTGCTATATTTTGAAATTTATTGGTACGAACAATCTTCGTACCTGACCGATATATTACAGGGGTCGGAAAACTTGTCCGAACCTGCAAACGGTATCTACTTAATCTTATTACTGAGGGGGTCTGTAAAACAAAGACTCCCTTTGATGATGTCTATTTGACTGACACCATGTAAGGGGGGTACTGTTTTAGGAACTCTATCAATGATGTGAGGCAGATTTGCTCCAATGGTCATTTTTGACCTATGGCTTTCGTCCTCTGCACGGAAGAATGTTCCGACCTGACCGTAATAGTGTTACGTTCGGCTACCGTTAATAATGTTATCGGGGAGGGGGGTAAACGTAAAATTGCGTTGAGTTCCATAAATGTCCTACTGGTGTATGCAAGTCGTCTGAAATCTGCCTAATATGGTTTTAGGGCGTGTAAATCAGCCTGTAACCTTTTCAATCTCCTGCCAAAGTGTTATCATTTCCTTTGTCGGGGCGTTATCTTTACCCATAAACTCAAAGTCGCTCCTTTGGTATGGAGTGCGTTCAAAGCATATCAAGTCCAAAAGGTAGTTTTTAGCCCCTACAGGACGCAAATAGCATAGTTTCCGATATTCTCTATACTGCTGGTCTAAAAGTGGCTGGAAAAGGTTTATTTCTTTATATGAAAAAACAGCCTCATACACCCCATGCCCAGAATAAAGGACACGTAGTGTAAAAGGCTTGTTTGTTTCAAACGAGGTTTGAGGTTTCTTACTCATTACGCTTGATTTCTGCGTTCCCTCCGCCCATATTTGCGTATATATTCGGCAAATACGGAATCACGGTCTTTCTTTCCTGTCATGGCTTCGTAATCGTCCACGGCTTCGGTACAACACTTTAGCCATTCTTCAAAAGCAGGCTCGCCCGGCTTGCCGTCCTGCGCATCTATCCACAACTCGATAGGGATTCCGTTGCCGGACATTCGCCCGTGTCTTTTGACTCCTTCCAGTATGGAATCAATCTTCTGCTTCCTTTCTTCCTGATTCATATTTCAACCCTTCTATGCGTTCTACAATCTTATTAATAGCTTCATCGGGGGCGTTCTCTAACAGTTCCTCCAGCTTCTTGTATTCAGCTTCCAACATTTCTGCAGGGGATGAACTTTGCATCTTTGGAGTGACATACTGCAGGAGATTGGATATTATTCGAACACGCTCACCCGGTTCCAGCTTTTCCAGATCGTCCTCAAACTGCTTTCTGTTTCCGTCAATAATAGAAGCTATCCACTCTTTAACCGTTCCCGATACTTTATTAGGCGTTCCGGCTTTGCGCCCGCCTGTTTTTTCCGTTCCTTTTCTTCTTCCTACCATTTCTAAAAAAATCTACTTTAGAAACCGGGCAGATTCTCCACAATGGCAAACCTGCCCGGAATGAATTAATTTCCTTTCATAAAACGCTCATGCTCGATTGCTTGGTATTCTCCCATTTCCGGGTGTTTCAAAATTGCCCTCGTATCTGCATTAATCTGTGCAGCAATAGCTGAAAGTTCCTTTTCGTCAAGAGAATTATCCTCTCGTTCTTCTGTTTGGAAATTAGGATTAATCATGCGTGCAATACGTTCTGATTCTCCGCCTGGTATGTTGCCGAACGATATGTTTTTTGTCCGTTGGATTCCATCCCTGCTTGCAATAATGGAATCAACCAATTCTTCATTGTTATCAAACCTTTTCATTAACTCTTGCTTTTCTGCAATTCTCTGTGATTCTGTCATCTTTCTCATACCTCAAAAATTTAAATTGTTAGTAAATAATTGCTTCTGCTCATTCACCTCCAGAAGAGCAAACTCTATCCGAGGGTGGTATCTGTCTATTTTCTTTTCCGCTTCAATCTGGAAACATAGTTTGTCGTCCGTTATTGCCCCTACCATCTGCAAACAGTCCAAAAGCGTTTTTAAGCTATTATCAAGGTCGAAACGTACCGAACTGTGAAACACACGCACAAACAAACGGAAACGGCTTGAAATCCCCCTATTACGGTATATTCTGCATTGTTGGGCAAAAGAACGCTCATACGTTCTTATCTTTTCATCCTTGATAATCCGCTTTGTACCGAACTTTCCCGGTACGGCTTGATAGTGGTTAGCCTTTGCGATAACCTGACCGTATATTGTTTCTATGTCCATCATGCGACCAGTTCTAAATCAAATGTATCAATAAGTAGTTGTAGGGCCGGGTTAGCTTCAATCATTGCCTGTAATATCTTTTCCGTTTCTGTGATTGCTGTTTTAACTTCCGTAACGGTACTTTCAGACAAACAACGTATCAGCCAGTCGGCAATATCTATTTTGTTGGCTCTATCCTCATCGGTGGCGTTCTTCTCCAGCAGGTCGGAAACTACTACTTTGCATCCGATAGCCTCAACCTCTTTAGCCTTATTGCTCCAGTACTCGAAACCGTCCACATCCGGGAACATGACAACCGTTCTGCCTTGCAAGACTTTTAGCTTATCAATGGATAGTTGGGATTTGCCGCCAGTAGCCAACCAAACGTAATCAGGATAAACACCGGAAGCGATTAAAGCACTTTTTTCAGATTCAACCAAAGCAACCACTTTAGTAGGGTACATCATTAGCAAGTGTTCACCAAAAAGGCATTGTACCAAATTATAATCATCCGGCAATAGTCCCTGTTTTTTCATTATGGCATGAATCCAATTTATACCGCCTCCATCCTTTACCCTGTGTCCTGTATTGGGGTCGTATTTCATAACTTTGCCAGTTCTTACCTTTCCTTTGGTGTCTATCTGCCAGTAGATGATACTACCGTCTTTAGTCGCCCCTAAAGCGTAATCCTGCATTAGCCTTTCAATAGTAGGAGATTCCAAAGAATAGCGGTCAAACAATCCACAAAGAAAACATACAAAGGAACTGTTATAGCTTGCAGACTTTTCTACATACTGAAAAGGAATATAACTGATTTCTCGCTGAGGCTTCTGTATTGGCTTCTGTTGCACTGAACTTACAAAACGTTCTTTCTCTACTGGATTATCAATAAAGAACTGTTTGGGTGTGTAATGGTAGCCGCATCCGCTTTCATGGTTACACCTGCCTACCGTTTTATCTATTGGTAGCCCGGTGTTTCCATCCAAGTAATAGGCAAATGAATGAGGATCACCACATTTCGGGCATTTGTGCCGTGAAGCCCGTCCCGTGTATTTCTCTAAATATGGTTGGTTATAATTGTTCATATCGTTAATATTAAAATCTGTCCCACTGTCCCAAGTGTCTCAGGCGTGGGACGTGGGACACCATCACATTTTTAAAATTCTTCCGACTTTTGATTTACTGATATTCAGCTCTTTAGCAATTTCCCTTATAGACTTACCCTGTCCCGCCAACTGTTTTATGTTCTCTGTTTCCTGGGACAAATCTTTGTCAGATGGCTCTTTCAGGTGCTCTTTTTCTGTAGCATATCCTATGTTTACAAACTGCAAGAACGAGCCAGTTTTCTCAATAGCCGACACTATCACGTTATCGGCATCGTATGTATAGTTACCATACCTTACTTTAAGCTGCTTGATATACCTTAGATTGCTATCTCTTGCGCTCTTTCCGATAGCAAATACACTATCGAAGAAGTTGTATAGTTTTTTACTACCTGCAAGGTCGTTTTGTGTGATTGGATTAGACAAACATCTTTTAGGGGTGTGAGCCAGCACGAGAATTGATAAGCCGTATTTCTTTTTTAGAGCTATAAGCCGACACATCAAAGCACCTGCAGCATCTCCTTTCTCACTTGCAATACATAGATATGTAAGATTATCAATGATGAGAATCTTTGCTTCTGTCTGTAATGCCGCTTGTTCGATGTTGTTCATTATAGCTTGTTCAAAATCGGAAACGTCCAGCGAATCCGAGTTTATCTCCACTCTGTAAAGGTTATCCGGGAACTGGTTAAGGTTGCCGTTCTCATCGCTGTATCTTAACTGGAATTGTTTGTCTGAAAGCTCAAAGTCAAAATACAGTACTTTTCTTGTTTTAGCTATTTGTGCCGCGATCTGTACCGCATAGATGGACTTCCCCAAATTGGAATCAGAAAATAGGCAACATACCTCACCTTCATACCATAGTGAGAGCCAAAGCGCATCAGGGTTGGGTCTTAGTGCAGCCTCTTTAATAGTCCTGTTTGCAGTCTTTACGATGAACATTCCTATCTGTTCCGGTACGGCTGCTGCTACCTGTTCAGCTTTCTGAAGCTCCGCGCCTATTGCTTGAATGTAATTTAAATCTCTTTTAACGAGTTGATAGTTAGATGAATTTTTTGTATCTTTGTGGGTGTAATCGTGTGTCTGTCCGGGGTTATTATTGGCTGTGTCCATAGTAACTCCCTTCTTTTTATTTAGATACCTTTTTCAAGGCATCATTAATATCTTTATCCGTATAATACACACGTCCCCCGACACGATGGGCATTTATGATTCCGGCTTTCGTCCACGCATCTAAGGTTACAAGGGAAACACGTAGTTTTGCAGCGGCTTCTTTACGTTTGTTCAATCCGTTTTTAGGGGTTTCTTCCTGCCGGGGAATGGATTCTAAAACATTAGCCAGCTTTTTATCAAGTAAACGGCTAATCATGCTTTCAAAGTCGCTCATCGTTGCGCCTTGAATCAGCATTGAGTTAGGGGATAAAAAATTTGCATCCATAATCTAAAAATTTTGTTATTCTTAGTTTTATGGATGCAAATTTGGTCGTTCTTATATCCTTAATCTATACCGTATATAAAATGGTATATAATTTAGTTGTCTATTTTTATGCGTTTTTCTTCTTTTGGGAAAGTGTTTGCGCTTGAATTGTTATTTTTTAGTTGTGTTTCGATTGTAGATAACTTAGTATTAGCAAAACACGTAAAATTCTCTTTTAAAAACATTGCTATGTCAGGAATTGAATTAGTCAAATACCCCCTATTCTTTGCTTGCCTAAACATGTCTGTTAATACATTGTTTTGCCCTTCCCAATTCATCATAACCCTGTTTCTCTTGACTACATCCTTTTCGGTATAATCTTTGTCAAACAAAGACAATTCAATGTCTTTTGATGTCGGATATAACTCCACAACAATATTATAAGCATCAATCTTATAAATCTTGCACAAATCTACGACTTCATGTATAAAATTATAAAAATCGTCAATTATACAAAGAATGGAGTTTGCATAACTTCCCTCAAACGCTTCCATTATTTCGCAATCTTGATCCCTATAATCGTATATAAAATCATATAGTACTAACGATTGATGCCATAGAAAAAAAGAACTTGATTTCATTAATCTGCGCAAAAGAGTATATCTTTTTTCATCCTCAAATTCACTAAAGTACGATTCAACTAAATCAAGGTAATTTTCATATTGCTTATCCGTATCATCGTCTATAATACCCTCGTATGATTCTAATGTTACTCTACAAACACCCTCAAAATCGTTACCATACCAATCTGTATGTTTAATTCTCGTTAAGTCAACTGTATCTTCCTGCTCATTATAGGAAAGCTGGAAGTTGTCAATAATTAAAGACATCGCTTGATTTGCTCTTTCTGCATACATTTGAAGTTCGCCTAATAGGTTTTCAATGCATCTATCTGTAAATCGTCCCATATCATATTACTTTAAAAGTTACTATTTTTTTGCCAATGTTCCATCAACATTTTTGCGTGTTCTTCTTTCGTTACCTTGATATACTTTAAAAAGCTGCTTTCCGTTTTATGCCCGGTTATCTGCATAATGCTTATGCTTGGAAAGCCGGACCTATACAGGTTGGTTGCAAAACTTCTCCGTGCAGTATGACTGCTTACCAGTTCCCACTTTTCATACACGGTTGAAATCTTCTTGCCTCCTTTGGTTATAGACTTTATCACTCGGTCATTCAAGCCAGCCTCTTTGCATACATCTTTCAAGTTATCATTAAACTTTTGGTTGCTTATATTGGCAGGTAGCACACCGTTATATTTGTTCCATATCGAAAGAAATACAGGATGCAGGGGAATAGTAACAAACTCATTCGTTTTCTGCTGCTGTATTGTCAGAAAATTGTCTTTAATATTCTCCTGCTTGATACGTGTAAAGTCTGAAAAGCGTAACCCAGTCCAGCAACCTATCAGAAACAAATCACGTGTCCGTTCCAGTCGTGGGGATTGGGAAAAATCATGCTTTGCCAGCAAATCAAGTTCTTTCTCTGATAATGCGATAGCTTGGCTTTCCTCTGATACGTTCTTAAAGGTGGTGTATTTGGTATTGTCTGTAAGTTCCTGCTCGTTGGCTGCTTTCATAACGGCTTTTATGCTTACTGTCTTGTGCCAAATGGTATTTGTACTCAATCCCAGTTCTTACAGGTAGGCTACAAAGTCATTGAAAAACAATTTGTCGATATTGCGGAACTCCAGCTTTATTTTGCGATTTTTTTCGTATTCCTGTATGTAATAGTAGGTACGTGCATACTCCCTCTTTGTCTTGTAGTCTATGGTTTGCCCTCCTCGTCTTGGACTTAGCCGGGTATCACACAATTCTATAAACTCCTCAAAGAATGAATGAAAGTCTTTTGCTTTGTCTTTCACTTTACCGAAATGAATATCCAGCAGATTCTTTAATGAATCCTTTGATACGGTTACATTGTCAGAGGTTGCAGACTGAGCAATAAAAGACTTTACCAACGCTTCGATAGCGTTTAAAGCTCCGTTCACTTCATCCCGATAAGTACAGTACTTGGAGTTTTTTACACGTTCCTCTTTTTCGTTCCAAAAGATAGGCTCAACCTTTAGAGGGGTGGCATACATCAGCTTTTCGTTTCGCCCGAATCGTGAGGAAACATAAACGGTCTGCTCCGTTTCCGCTTCCATGTCACGGATAAGAAATTTAATATTTGCCATAATGTTTACTTTTGAATCCATGACAAAGATAAGAGTTTAGCGGAACAATTTCTTATTTTGTTCCGTTTTTGTTCCGCAAAATCTTTGTTTTTCTTATTTTCGCTTTGTTTTTCTTTGTTGAGGCTACTTTTATAAAATACTGATAAGCAAATGATATAAGCATAAAATAACAAAGTATGAAAAATAACGAAAAAGTAGGTTTCAAGTCGCCTCATTCCGACACAAGGCGACAAGCAGTGAAAATTGCTTGTCGCTTTTGTTTTATCTTCTTTGTAACTTGCTGATATTCTACGGAATATTTTAAATACTTCATTCTCGTTATCTGTTCGATAATCATCAACTTCTTTATTAAACAAAACACCAGTCGGGAACACTAATTTTTGTAACCCTTGACGTGATTCAAAGTCCGCACAAGTCCATAAATCACCTAATTTACAAGACATTACAATTGCCTCATCTACAAATTTAGCCATGTTCGATAAATTTTGGCTCGCTTCTTCCAGCCCTTTCTTTATTTCTGCCATTTCCACGTTCAAATGCTTATATGTGGTCTGATACACCTCATCACTGATTTCACCTAACCCATAACGGATTTGAAGTTTTTTCAGCTTGGCGTTACACTCCGTTTGACCTTTTAAGAGCATCCTGCGCGTTTCCGTCTTCATATCATTATTTTCCTTAAAGACCTTCTCAAACACTCCTGTAAGTACAGGGATAAGCTCCTGTGGTATCTGATAGCTGTTTAATAAGCCTACATATTTATTGTGCATTTTATCAGTACTATGATTGCTTTTACACCCCTTCTTATTACACTTATAATAATTACGCCCTCTTGCTTTTACGGTGTAACCCGTCAAATATCCACCACAATCAGAGCAAATGACATGACGTTTCAGTGGAAATTCATCTGTTATCTCCCTATGTTCATACCCTACACTTGACAAACCATTTACCTTATTAAATGTAGCCTCATCAATCAACGCCTCATGTTTGCCCTTGATTATCTCATCTCCCAAAAGACTATGTTTAATGTAGCCGCAATAAAAAGGGTTATGCAGTATCTTATTCAGATGCTTACGGTCTATCATTAGCCCTAAAGACCTTAATCTATCTACGATAGCTACATCTCCCAGTCCTTCATTTGCTTTCCACAAAAAAGCGTTCCGCAATTTCTTTCCATCTTCATTAACCGTTATGATATGCTCACGACCAACTTTCTTGCGGTCGTAACCTAATGGGACATTGCCGAACCAATAGCCTTTTCTTAGGCATTCTGTCATTCCCATTACACATTTATCTCTGCGCAAATCATTCTCGAATTGATTGAATAGGAACAATATGTTTTCCATAAATGTACCAGCAGCACTGTCTGGGTCTGTTGCTTGTGTAGCAGATATAACATAGATTCCTTTAGCTTTCAAATATGCTTTAGTCATTATCGCTTCTGTACCTGCACGGCTGAAACGGTCAAATGAATATACCAAGATAATATTGATTTCTTTATCCTTAGCTACTTCTGCTATCATTTCGCGATACCTTCTACCTTCTGTCTTAGCACTTTCATGCGTTCCACCAAACTCCTTTTTAATTATTATTCCATTACGTTCTGCGTACTCTCTACAAATACGTTGCTGATTCTCTAAGCTGCAATTATTTCTTTCCTGCTTCTCCGTACTGACACGCGTCCATAACGCGGCCACCTTTCTTTCCAATCTCGAAAACTCTGTAATTTTCACCTTGTTCTTTTTCATAACACTAGATTTTAATTATTTACTATTATTATATATGATTGTACCTATTGAATACATAAACTCCAGCACTTGTTTTTGTTCTTCTTGACTTGTTATGCCTAATTGATTGAATACCTGCTCATAAGATTTTAATTCATCCTCACTAAACATTCAACATTATATTTTATCTGTGTCTCACTAGACACTTATATTTGGTATTTGATAGCCATCCAGCAACGGTAAAACGATAATCGCCAAATACCTGACCGTTGTCTTTCGTGTTTACTATAAACCTACTTTCTCAAAGGACGGCTATATTTTATCTTGTTGTTTAAAGCTTTTTTCTGTTTTTTCAAAATGTCAAAGAACGTCTGAATCAAATATACCTAAAAGAAAATTAAAAACCAAATTAGATGAGGCTCTTGCACTTTCGGATAGTGTTAATAGACGTTCCCGTAATCTTAGATATATTGCGTAATGAATACCCCTTTTTTAGAAGTTTTATTTCTTCTGTATATTGTTTTCGTATAGTTTCTTCTGCCTTCTTGTATCCTATCTTTCGGCCTACCTTACCGCCATTTGCTCGATAATTTTTGTAACCGCTTTCTACTCTTTCCCGAATGGTCTTTCGCTCCATTCTTGCGACCTCTGCAAGTATCGTTATCAGAAATTGGCTCATGGCATTGACCTTACCGTCTTTTGTCAAGGTTTCGATATTGTAGTTTTGGATGTAAAGGCTGATACCTTTTTCGTTCAGCATTTGGATTACTCCCAGTACTTGGAGGGTATCACGTCCCAGTCGAGAAAGTTCCGTCACCAATACCTTATTTATACGGTTGGCCTCAACATAGCTTACCATGTTCAGAAGTTCCGTCCTTTCTTTGTTGGATTTTGCTCCAGATATTTTTTCAGCAAACACAGCCTCAACACTCCAGCCATTTAATTTTGCTAGAACCGTTAACTCATTTATCTGTCTATCGTACTCCTGGACATTTGTCGAAACCCTTGCAAAGATTACTGTTTTCATCATAATTGTCATATATATCATTTATTTCACTACAAATATACATAAACAGGAATTATCCTGCAAATCAGGATTGATTTAAATACAAATGATTGATAAAATATTTGATAATTAAAACAAAACTACTAACTTTGTATCAAAGAATAGTTTTATGGAGAAAGTATTAGCTGAAAACGTAAAGAGACTATGTAGGGAGCAAAAGAAGCAGCTCAAAGGCCTTGCTGCCGAAATGGGTGTTGACCCTGCTTCATTGAACAGAGCCATGTACGGAAATGCTCGACTTGATACCATTGAAAAAATGGCCACCGCTTTGGGTGTATCTATCAAAACCCTATTCGAGCCTATTGATAATACCGAGGTAGAAGGATATATAAAAGTTAAAGGAGAAATCTATCAATTTAATAATAGAGAAGAGTTAAATAAATTACTAACTAAGCAACAATAATTTTTACAGATATGAAAAGGATAGTTATTATTTCACTTTTGGCTATGTTTACTGTAATACAAGTGCAAGCTCAACAAATAAAACTTGAATATGAAAATAAAATTAACTCGTTGCCCGAACTTATGCAACAATATTTTGAAATGCAAAAGGTACAACATTCTCGTTTAACAATAAAAGGTAAGTTCAATGGGAAGCGAGCAAAGATAAAAAAAGTGATTTGTGATAAGGGAACTTTTATAGAACGTGAATTACTTGCGGATTATGTTCATTTTATATTTGTTGATAGTATTGAGACTCTAGATTTTATGGCAATCCCTTACGGAAAAGATAGTCTCCGTATTTCTTGCTTCTATCCTTCCAATTACAATCGTGTTATTTTCAATGATACGGTGCGTATAGATGACATGAAAATTTTGCTAGAAACATTTACTTCAGGTGATAGTCCAGATATACCTATCATCGCTTATTCATCTGGCATTCCATTTGAAGGTGGAACTTGGTTTTGCGGCTTGCGTGATTCGGGCATTGAACCACGAAAGTGGTATGAAAAATATGGCATAGATGGTTATGTGTTTTATACCATACGATTTGAAGAAGATATCTCCAATGATAATATGCCTATCTACATAAAAATAGCAAAAGAAGGTGCTTACGCAACACATCGGCAATAATATCTTTTAGATTAGAATAATACAAATAAACGTATCAATATCGTCATTTTAATTGATTATATTGATACGTTTTAAATTTGATACGGAAGTTATAATAATCAATAACTTATATCTAAATACTGTATCTTGGGAGAGGGGGTTGTTATAACCTTACGAAGCACGACCCAACAACTGCTCCCAGACAATATCTTGTTTCCCATATTTAAATCGAATAACACTATTCAAATGGTAGAAGAACATATTTTCTAACAAAGCCTCATCTATCATATAATAGTTGAAATACAAGCCACGACTATCCAAATAGTCTTTGATTTCAGCATTATTCAAATGGACTTCCGTCCTGAACAGTTTGGTAGGATTACCATAAAACTTTAAAATGTATTCTTTACCCGAACTATTGACAATTTCCGCTAATTTATCGTATGTGGTTATTGTCACGCCTCGGCTTTTGTCTTTTATGGCATTCCGTTGCTTGACATTAACTGTCATATACTTGTTGTCCTTGTTAAGGCTACCACTTATTGTATATGAAATCTCTGCACGGTCTTCGTCACGGTCTTTAACTCTAGTTCCATTTAGAATAGTAGTAACAGCCTTGTTTTTGATTAGCTGACGTAATGGTTTACTAACATTATAAGGAGTGTCAAGACACAAATCCAGCGTTGTAATATTATGCGGTTCCAGTCCTAGTTTAGTAGCGATGTAGCCTAAGTTGTATTGGTCATTAGAATATAGGCTTTGATTGTTGAGGCTTATCCAAACCTTGGGATTACCATTATCATGAAGATTATTGGGATTTGCCACTTTCCCGATATTGAATTTTAGCTGACCGAAGTCAACTTGGCTATCGCCATCCATATATATAATGGTGTAGACATTATTATAATATCGTCCTTCTACCCGCATCAACTGAAATTCATACATATCATAAGTTTGACCGAAGTCAAGCTCACAAATACGGTCATAGTGATAACGGTCTGTAACTTCAAAGCAAACCGTTAAGGCATCTATCATTATCTTTCTTTTACATATTCGTTTCATTATCTAATTGGTTTTCACTTTTGTTATTTTCGGTTGGTTTATTGGGTATCGTAGCCCAGTAAGCCTTCATGCTATCGCTGATAGCTTGCTTGTGAGTTTCGCTCATCGAGCGTCCTCGTAAGCTCTGACTAATACGTGACCTAGTCATATCGTTCAACTGTCTAAATTGTCTTTTCATAATTTGCCTTTTTATATATAAATATTAGGTAAAGTCAGAAAAGCAGGTATAGTAACACCTTTTTTCTCATAATCTATAGCCTAGTGAAATATGGGAAACCGTTTTTGTGCTACGCCTACTAAAAAAGTATATAGTTCGTACGAGATACATACGTCAACAGCCCTCAGGAAGTGCTGTTATGCAGGATTTTCTTATTTTGTTTTTACCTACCGTGTTATTTCAATATGAAAATAACCAATAAAATCGTGTATTTTTCGCAAATCTTCTATAAATTTGTTCGATAATTTGTAAGGGCTTTCGACAGAAATACGGCAGATGATTTTTCATCCGCCGTATTTTTTACATCATCCCCATCAAGGCATGGGCTTCAGTCCTTCCCAACGCACATCCCATGTACCATCTTTCGGAAAACCAGGATTATCCACCTCACATCCATCCCATCCAGCACACATCATGGCAATAGCCGTCAAAAGGCCACCATTACCAGGCAGATAACAACGCAGACGCCCATCCTGATAATTATGCCCGTTCAGTAAGTATGTATTGGTGCGTTTCTCCATCAACAAAGCACCTACGGCTTTCTCAGGTTCACCCATACGGGCGGCATTCATGGCGGTCATCGGATAGTCCCATCCCCAGGTCTTTCCCCAATTCCAATTGTCCCACACCCAATGGAGCGTATTTTTCATATAATCTTCTCGAATCAAAGAATTCATCGGCAGGATTCCTACGGCCCCCAATACAGCCATATGATCGCTCGTGAAGCGTATATCCTTATATGTATCCGTAGCATCTTCTGAAGCCAGATACAATCCTTCCTCATTATAAGCCAGAGGGGAGAGTTTGTCTATCAGTTCGTCCCATGCCAGGTTGCGCTCCATGCCTGCCCGTTCACGCCACTTCTGAGCCACTTGCATGGCATAGTGCCAATAGGAAAGTTCGAAAGGAGGATTGATAGTGGTAGCAGCACGAAGAGTTTCCTGAGCAGGAATGCATCCTTTCAAGAGGAAACGTGCCCCCATTTCGTCATACGTAGCAAAGGAATACATGAAAGCTGCCGTCTCCTGCACTAATCGATTATAACGACGGATAATTTCTTCTGAAAGATGGGCACGATAGACCAATTCGGCCAAATAAATGAAATGAGGCTGTTGCCATATCAGGAAAGAACCCACATTCGAAGGAGCTTCCATTCCGCTGGGATCTGTCATTTTCATCCAACGTACGCCTTCAAAACCTTGACGACGAGCTATCTCACGAGCAACGGGTTCAACCGTCTCATACCACCCCAACGTACGCTCCAACAAATTCTCATGTCCCCACAAAGCAAGCCAGGACTGATGCCACCAGATCATCTCCAGATGAAATTTTCCAAACCAAGAATTATATGTCAAACCCGTTTCCTGTGGCGGAAAACTACCAGCAGATTGAATAGCCAGAAGGTATTGAGACAATACCACGCGACGCTCCAACTCCTTAGCTCTAGGATCGGTGCAATGAGAAAAATCAACGGCAGCACCATTTGTCCAAAACTCTTTCCAATGGGCAGCACTCTCGACGGAAGTTTCTTCAAAAGTCGGTAGCGTTTCAACTACAGACGCATCGGACGTTTCCTTAAGAAGTTCGGAGGTAAAACGACAAGAGAAAGCCAATGTATCCGCTTCAGGTTCCAGAATGTAATAGTTCCTTTCTTTCTCCAACAGATGGGCTTTTCCTTCCCAAGAGAGAGTCACGTAGTAAGATGTTTCATCCAATGTACGCTTCAAAACCGCACATTGAGCATCCTGACGTACCACTTCCGTTGCATGCTTGTCATTAGCCAGCCAATCGCAAGCATCGTCCGAATGCTGGCCAGTAGGATAAGGAAAACGAAGATTAATGCCCGAACGGGCCTCATCCACAACCTTTGCCGAAATCATATCCAAAGTGGGATGGCACACCGTCTGTACCTCGTAGTCAACACCATTCAGTGTAAAATTGCTACTTACTGTTCCCTTCCACATATCAAGACTTTGACGCACATCAGTCAAGTCTTCTACCTCCACACTATCTCCCAATTCCAAACCAACGACACCCAAATGCAGGCGATGTGGATTCATCCGCAACCAGTTGGAAGCATCTTGCTGACGCCCTGCCTCTTTGAACTGGCAAGCATAAAGTTCCTTGTGCCCACGACCGAAATCAAACTCTTTCAACGCATCTTCCGGCTGAAAGTTTTGAGGATTTGGGAAACTATGCCACCCCCACTGGCTCTGTGTTCCCAAAGGCACACCTTTGGAATAGCGTTCAGGGAAAGTCTGCAAACCCGTCACATCTACCGTAAAGGCAAACTCCCCATTACCCACAGACAATGAAGCCAATGAATCGAACGCAGAAACCTGCGGATTGTTTCGCGCCACCAACGCCTCGCGATCAATAGGCTCCTGCCTTTCGACACCGCAAGCCGCCAAGGTGCATATCAGAATCGAATAAAAAAACTTTTTCATGGTATCCAATACAAATCTAAATAACAAATGATACTTTTAGCACTCCTAAAACATAGAGATACGGACAGGAAAACACCCTTTTCCTAAAAAGGAAAGGCCGCACTCCCTATCCATACAAAATTGCCCGAAAAGGAAGTACAGCCTTCGCATCGCTCCATAACCCTAAAATGGAGGCAACACAACATGCAAATTATCAATAAGCCTGACGATAAAGAGCTTCAATATCTTCAATGGAAGTAGGACGAGGATTACCACCCGTACAAACATCGTTGAAAGCGTCGATAGCCAACTGATGCAGATCTTCCTCGCGAACACCAATCTCGTGCAGCTTCTGAGGAATACCGATGCTCAATGACAACTGACGAACAGCATCAACGGCCGCACGCACACCTTCAGCCTCGCTCATGCCTTCCGTATTGACACCCATAGCCTTGGCTATCTGAAGATACTTGGGAGCAGCTGGAGAATTGGCATTATACTCCATGACATAGGGAAGCAGGAGGGCATTGGCCACGCCATGCGGCGTATCATAGTGGGCACCCAACGGATGAGCCATCGAGTGTACGATGCCCAAGCCTACGTTACTGAAGCCCATACCTGCAATGTATTGGGCTTGCGACATAGCCTCGCGCGCAACAGTATCGTTACCATTGTCTACGGCTGCCTTCAAGTTGGCAGCAATCATTTCGATAGCTTTCAGTTCGAACATATCGGACATAACCCAAGCACCAGGCGTGATGAAGCTTTCAATAGCGTGAGTCAAAGCGTCCATACCCGTAGCGGCGGTCAACCCTTTCGGCATGGAATACATCAGTTCGGTGTCAACGATGGCTACCGAGGGGATGTCGTTCGGATCGACACAAACCATCTTCTTCTTGGCATCCTCGTCGATGATAACGTAGTTGATGGTCACCTCGGCCGCCGTACCAGCAGTGGTAGGCAAGGCAAAAGTAGGCACTGCCTTCTGACGGGTGTTTGCCACGCCCTCCAACGACTTCACATCGGCAAAATCGGGATTGTTCACTACGATACCGATACCCTTAGCCGTGTCGATGGAAGAACCGCCTCCCAAAGCCACGATGAAATCGGCACCTGATGCCTTGAAGGCCTCTACACCATGTTGTACGTTGGCAATGGTCGGATTGGCCTTTACGTCGCTGAACAGTTCATAAGGGATATTATTCTTTTCGAAAACTTCGATTACCTTGTCGGCTACATGGAAACGAATCAGGTCTTTGTCGGTTACAAAGAAGGCCTTCTTAAAACCTCTGCGGGCAGCCTCAACGGCAATGTTCTCACGACATCCTGCACCGAAATAGGATGTCTCGTTCAATATCATTCTATACATAATACTTGCTTTATTTAGGTAAGTTAAACGCTACAGACATCTCCTTCATCTGCTCCTGACTCATGCCGTCGGGCTCGAAGCCCATGTTCTTAGCGGCAATGTAGATCAGAGCGGACTTGTTCAGTACATCGATCTGGTCGAAAGCAGCCATGACATCGACATCGACCGCAAACACGCCATGTTTTTCCCACATAACGACGTCATAGTCATCGAGTTCGCGAATAGTGGCTTCGGCCAATTCTACTGAGCTGGGCAATTTATAAGGGATGATGCCCAAACCACGCGGACAGAAAGCTTTTGTCTCAGGGATCATGCTCCACAACAAATTGCTGGCAACATCTTTTTCCAAGAATTTCTTGTTGTGCGACATGGCCACCAACTCGATAGGATGTGTATGAACAGATGCCTTATAAGGCAGGCCTTTTGAAATCAAATAATTGTGTACACTCAAGTGAGAAGGAAGCTCGGAAGTAGGCATCACAGGGCTGTCTGCAATGATCACATAGCTGGCGCAATCATCGAGAATGCGGATGATAGAGCCATTCTCCATCGGACGGCGTGCCAAGTCGCGCATACGCTTCTGGGTGCCCTTGCAATAGAAATAGCATCCTTTCAGGTGAGGGAGCACGGCTCCTATCGGTTTCACTTCGCTAATGGCAGGCATCGCCTTGATGGCGTCGTCCACATATTCGGTCACATTTACTGTAATGTTACCGCCATTGCGTTCGGCCCAACCTTTTTGCCACAAATAGCCAGCCACTTCGGCTACCTTTTCTACTTCGGCTGCCAGAGCCGGACGATTGTTCAAAATTGATTCCATAAATACTCTTTCTAAACTACAAATTTACAATAATTCAAGACTGCGCCATGGCCACTACTACGATAGAAGCGACCAATACAACCAAGCCTATGACGAGCACTGAGATGGTACGTGCCCCACATCCTTTCCATTCTTTCAACAAGATACCCCATACGTTACTGAACGTGACGTTCAACGACATCAGAATACTCCACGAGAAAGCGAGCAGGACAGGGCTTTCGGTCAGAAAACTTTTTCCCATCTCCAGGCCGAAGAATTGCGAATACCACAAAACACCTGCCAAGGCGCAGAACAACAGGTTGTTTACAAAGATACTACTTTTCACTGAAAAATAGTCCTTGCCGGTCTTGTTCTTTACATTTTGTTGAATACAATAAGCAGCATTGGTGCAGAAGCCTCCCAAAGTCACCAGAAAAATGACGGGCAGGCCTGCATACAAAGGCTCTACTCCACCAGCCAAAGCCGCTTCTTTGATAGGTGTACCAGCATCGAGGCCCAAGGCAAAACAAGCGCTCATCACACCAGCCAGCAAGGCTACAAGCAGACCTTTGGTCAACGCAAAGTCCTTGACCGCAGCCTTCTTCTCTTCTTCCGTCATGTTTTTCGAACGAAGACTACCTGCATAGCCGATCGTGGCAATACCCGCCAACGTGATGCACACTCCAATAAGCAACATCAGGCCATCACCATGCAGAAGGTCTTTACCTGCAAACAAAGCAGGGAACAATGTACCAAAAGCTGCACAAGTACCCAAAGAAATGCTTTGTCCCAAAGCGACCCCCAAATATCGCATGCTCAACCCAAACGTCAATCCGCCTACGCCCCAAAGTATTCCATAAACAATGGCAGGAAGTGCACCACCCGAGCTCCACAGGTCGAGCAAGTTTCCTCCGTCAGGTATGCCCAGGAAAGCCCCCAACAAAGGGAAAACCAGCCAGGCAAAAACGCCCTGAACCAGCCAGAAGCTCTCCCAAGACCACTCCTTCACTTTATTGATGGGCACATACGAACTGCTCTGTCCGAAGCTGCCAATCGCTATAATCAACAATCCTATCAGTGTATTCATGCTATTTATTCTTTGCATACAGCAGAAAGGGACAAGCGCCTTCCGACACTTGTCCCGTCCTACGATGTATATTAATTACGTTTGGAAGTAACCTCCGCTTCATATTTCTCAACTTCTGCGATGAACTCCTCGCCCACAGGCACATTGTTCTTCAAGCAGAACATATCCCAAACGGCATTCCAAGGTAACGACTTGGCTTCTTCCAACAGAGCCAGACGTTCAAATCCCTGGTCGTTAGCTTCATACTTACGCAATGTATCCAGCGGTTCCAACAGGGCCTGGAGCATACATTTCTGTGTAGCACGGCTACCAATGACATAAGCACCGATGCGATTGATGCTTGCATCAAAGTAATCCAAACCGATATGTACACGATCCAACGCATCGCAACGTACGATTTCCTTGCACAAATCCAGTGTATCATCATTCATGATGGTTACGTGGTCGCTATCCCAACGTACAGGACGGCTAACGTGAAGCATCACTTCAGGGATAAATAGAAGCAAAGAAGACAACTTGTCGGCTACGCTTTCAGTCGGATGGAAGTGGCCGGTATCCAATGTCACAATCTTGTTGTGGCTTGCACCATAAGCAGTATAGAAATCGCTTGAACCCACAGTATAGCTTTCCAGGCCAATACCAAATACTTTAGATTCCACACAATCCTTCATATTCTTGTACTCAGTGGCAAAAATTTCATCCAACGAGTTCTTCAGGATTTCACGATACTTCATGCGATTGACGGTGATGTCTTTGCTACCATCGTGTATCCACAGGTTCATGATACAAGGATCGCCCTGGCGCTTACCCATTTCTTCGGCAATGGCACGACAACGCTTGGTGTGCTCAATCCAGAAGTCACGAATAGACTTGTCAGGATTGGAGAGAGACAAGCTACCACTTTTCGGATGTGAGAAGGAAGTAGAGTTGAAGTCGAGCTTCATATTATGCTCGGCTGCCCATTGCATCCAGCTTTCAAAATGCTTGGGTTCTACCTGATCACGATCTACAAACTGGCCGCCAAAATCGCCATAGATTTCATGCAAATTCAAACGATGGTTACCAGGAATACAGCTGGCAGCCTTCAGCACATCCTGACGAAGTTCTTCAATGTTGCGCGCTTTGCCGGGATAGTTACCGGTAGCCTGAATGCCACCTGTCAATTCGCCAGCCGACTCAAAGCCTGTCACATCATCAGCCTGCCAGCAATGCAGGGAGAGTTGTACTTTCTGCAAGGCATCCATCGCCTTGTCTGTATCCATACCGATGGCCGCATAACGCTCTTTGGCCACTTCATAAGCCTTTACAATCAGTTCTTCTTTCATGGTTTTATCTTAATTTATTATGGTTATAATTATCGTACAATACGTTTGAATTGAGCATAAGCTTCACTCCACACGGCATCGTCTTGAGGCTGGAAAGTCTTCAAAGGAATGGATGCCGCTACCAGCTTACGCATAGAAGGAACGTCCTGAGCCTTGCCTGCCGAAATGGCCTGCAACATGATGTTTCCGATGGCGGTAGCCTCTGACGGGCCTGCTACTACGGGAATACCCACGGCATTGGCCGTCCATTGGTTCAACAAATCGTTGCGGCTTCCTCCACCTATCACATGCAATGTATCTATCGGGCGGGAGAACAAGGCACGCAAATCATCGAGAACCTGACGATAACGCAATGAAAGGCTCTCGAAAATACAACGTACAATCTGACCACGGGTTTCAGGTACTGGCTGGCCGGTAGACTTGCAATAGTCTTTGATAGCCTGCTCCATATCCGACGGATTGGCAAACGAAGCATCATCTGGATAAATCAAGCTACGGAAAGCTTCGCAGGCATTCGCTTCTGCTATCAGCTCGGGATAGGAAGTCTCGCCCCATTGCAGACGGCAACGCTCGAGCAGCCACATGCCACAAATATTCTTCAGGAAACGGATGGTGCCTTCCACACCACCCTCATTGGTGTAATTCAATGCTTCTGTCTCAGGAGTTATGATAGGCGCATCCGCCTCTATACCCATCAACGACCATGTACCGCTACTCAGGTAAGCAAAATGGCTACTCTGGGCGGGAACGGCGGCAACGGCAGAAGCCGTGTCATGTCCGGCTACAGCAATCACTGGTATAGCACCCAAACCAGTCATGCGCTGCACTTCAGCCGAAAGTTCACCCACCTTCTCGCCTGGATAGACAAAGCGTCCAAAATGGGACTCCGTAAGACCTACAGCCTGCAATAATTCACTTTCCAATTTGCGTGTTGAAGCATTGACCAGTTGAGCTGTAGTCGCAATGGTATATTCGGTCACCATCTCGCCCGTCAACAAATAACTCAAGGCATCAGGGGTAAAAAGTATTTTCTCAGCAGCGACCAACGCACTATCACCCGCACGTCGCATCGCATCCAGCTGGAAAAGAGAATTAAAATTCATCACCTGAATACCCGTCAATTCATAGACATGCTTCCGAGGTACGCGCGAGAAGAAAGCTTCTGGTGCACCTTCTGTATGTGGGTCGCGATAAGAATAAGGCTGGCGCAAGAGATGTCCGTCCTTACCTACGCACACGAAATCTACCCCCCACGTATCAATACCAATAGAAACGATTTCTACATTTTCCTTGCGAGAGGCCAATTTCAGACCTTCAATGATATTGCGATAGAGTTCATAAATATCCCAATAGAAATGTCCGTTTACTTCAATCAGATGGTTAGGGAAACGATTGACTTCTTCCATTTCCAAACCATTCGAAGTAAAACTTCCCAAAATAGTACGACCGCTGGTTGCTCCCAAATCAACCGCGAAAAAACATTGTTTCATGGTCATTAGTTATATATTTTTATTGATGATACAAAAGTAACCGTTTATACTTCAACAAGTGATGTCTATTTTGATACTAAATCTGTTATATTTGACAATCACCTTTTTTCAAAATAAACGAAGGATAAACAGATCACCAGTTAAATTCATTCTTCCAAATTCTTCATCGGTATCAGCGAGACAGGCCCCAACAAGCCACTCGGCATAGGATCCCAACCTGCATAATTTCCTTCTTTATAGCCCAATGCCGCAATATTGATATCCTTAAAAATACGCCATTCAACTCCACGTTTATCCATATCAGCTATACGGTTAGCAGGCAAGTTCGTCACTTCAACTTCCAGTACATTCTCACCCGCACGCAGGTATTTGCCCACCTCGCAACGATAGGGGACAGCCCATAATATAGCTACTTCGACACCATTGATACGAACACGTGCACTCTCGCGGACATCTCCCAACGAAAGTATCCATCCAGAAGCATTCTCAGGTGCATCCAGCTTAAAGCTCTTAGTATAGCAAGCAGTACCCATCGCCGTACGCGCACCTTCAAAATCTAAATCAGCCCAAGAACCTAACGCAACCGCCTCAGGTACATCACTTACCGTCGGCATACTCTGTACAAAACGGAATTTCCATTCACCATCCAAACGGATTTGATCCTGCATCGGAGTAGCATACGTCCATGCCTGTACTTGTACATCATCTTTCGTAAACGTTTTTAATATCAACGATTCACCCGACCGCATCTGCATAAATACTTCCGTCCTTCCGTCCTTTTGACGCAGGCGAGCCTTTCCCGAAGTACCATCCATCGGATTATAAAAAATCGCCGACCGAGCCTCTATCGCCAAAGGTATCCAGGCTTCTGTATCCCGATCTGTCAAAGCAGCTATAAAATAATGATAACCTTCGGCATGGCTCCTGCGAATACAACTCAATCCATATTGAGTTTTCATCACCTCAGGAACAGCAGAGGTTTGCGCCAAAGTCTGTGCATAATCTTTGCCAAACAAGATATGTGCGCCACCCGCTTGCTTCATAGATTGCATTTTTCTCCAAACGGCTTTAAAAGCGCTTCTACGACTCTCCAAATCCCCCAATCCAGGCACATCCTCAGGATACTGATCCAAGAAAACAATAGTAGCCCCCTCGTTAGCCAGCTGGCAAAGCTTTTCAAGCACATCTGCCGGCATCAGACGAACCCCAGGCACCACTAAAGCCTTGTATTTAGCGCCCCCCGAAGTTTCTAGCTTACCATCGCGGAAGCACAAGGTACGTACAAATGCATCTGATATATAATCCATGTCATAGCCGGCATCATTGATACGATGTACTGCCTCGATAAATCGGGGAGCTCTTTCGGCCATTTTATGAATATCAAACATTAAAAGGCGTCCATTTTGTTCCTGCCACATGTCGTACACGGGCAAATATACTAAGAAATCGTTGTCCGGCTTGCCCATCTGCAAGAAACTTTGGCAACGAGTAATGTACTGAAAGAAAGCTGGTGCGTCACGCCAGATACTATTCGTCGGACTCATGTCGACCGTCGCATAGAATTTCCATCCCGGCCAGGCAGCATCGGCAGGAGAATAAGTAGTACCATGGAAATAAGCATGGTTGACACCCGAAACAAACATCAGGTCGATATCTGGCTTACACTGAGATAAGGAGGTACGAAAATGTTCCGTCAGCCACGTAAATGTTTCAGAAGAAGTATAAGGTTTTCCCGCAATATGTGCCGCCGAGGAAGCATATTTCAGCATGGATATATCTGAGTCATTCGGACGAGTCAACGAGTCCTTACGCAGACCCTTAATACCAAAATCAGAAAGGCCGAATCCTTCACACTCAGGAATATCAACCGTCGCATACAGATCAATCAAGTTGCCAGGAGAACCATGTGCCTGGTTACGCGTCTTTGCTCCATGTCGATGAGCCCACTCCGTCCACTGGCGCGTAAAATTTTCCTGGAGCATTTCAGCCAATGTTTCACGATAGTCGGATACAATGCGGCGTGCCACATCCGTCCGACCCTCCTCCGACAGAAACTCAGGCAGATATTCTTCCAATTTATACCCACGCCGCGACAAAAACTCGTCGAATAGTCCTTTCGTCCAATCAGCTCCATAAACTTCATAAGAATCATTAAAGAAGTTATGAGGGTAAGGAATATTCCCCTGAATGCCTCCAAAAGCCTTATCAAAACGGCCTAAATAACGTTCAACAGCCTCATGCGAAAAGTGATTCATCACATATCCTTCCCCGCCAGGAGCAGCCCGCTTCACCTTTTGGAATGTTTTACCACAAAATGCGGCAATCAGTCGCCAGTTTCCTTTTGGAGCCTTCCAGTCCAACCGGCCTTCGTGCACCTTATCGGTCAAATCCAAACATTTTCCATCCTCAGAAAAGGCCATCAGTCTCTCCAGTACTGCATAAGGTTTCTGTTTGCTATCCGTAGTCTCCACCTTCTGGTCCAGGCGCTCCCCTTTCTTCAACTGATATTCTTCGATAAGCAGACGACAGGCGGCATCCTCAATAGTCACTTCTGGTCCTCCAAACGGCCAACCTGTACCCGTATTCATATCCATCTGCATACCCAACCTAGTAGCTTCACTTTCTGCATGCCCCAACATTTCCATCCACTGAGGAGAAAGAAATGAGATATCACGTGCCTCGTTTCCTTTAACACCATAAATGGGAGTTATTTCCATTGTACCCATACCAGCGGCAGCATATTCTTCCAAACTGCGGGTAAGATTCGCCTTATCAACGGCGCTGCCCATCCACCACCAACGAGCGCCCGGCTTAGCCTCAACCGACATTTCCGGCCATGCGATATCTTGGGCGCTTAACAATCCGCATGCGCCCAAAGCCAGTACACAAGTCATCAATCGTTTATTCATAATATTCACAGGTTTTGTATTGGTAAATAAATCAGATTCATTTTTCCATATGACAAAAATACACAACTTTCTCCAAAACTCCTCTCTTTATTTTGGCTGTAATCTTATTGATTTTGCCACTTAGCAATGCCAAGTTATCTTTTAAAGTATATATATGAAGAATTAGCCCCTAAAAAAATGCCCATTTTTGCATATTCTTTCAAATATATTCTCTAATTTTGCGCCCAGTTAGAATAAACATGCAAAAAGATGAAGAAGAAAGCCAATCGGTTAGACGCCATCAAGATGATTATTTCGAGTAAGGAAATCGGTTCGCAGGAAGAACTGCTCCAAGCCCTGGGGCAGGAAGGATTCGAACTGACGCAAGCCACCCTTTCGCGCGACTTGAAGCAGCTAAAGGTAGCCAAAGCGGCCAATACAAATGGGAAATATGTATACGTACTCCCCAATGACATCATGTATAAGCGCCACAACCACCAAAGCGCAAGCGAAATGCTTATGTCTAGCGGCTTCGTGTCGTTGCAATTCTCGCATAACATTGCTGTCATCCGTACCCGCCCCGGCTATGCCAGCAGCATCGCTTACGATATTGATAACCGCGAATGCCCCCACATCCTCGGAACCATCGCCGGCGACGACACCATCATGTTAGTACTGGCCGAAGAGACCTCACATAACGACGTGCGCACTTTCCTCTCCGAAATCATACCGAATATTTAAACAAAACAATAAGATAGAAATGGATTCTAAACAAATTGATGTGATGGTGGCAGACGCCTCACATGAAGTTTATGTGGATACAATTCTCGACACCATAAGGGAAGCCGCCAAGAAACGCGGCACAGGAATTGCCGAGCGCACACACGAATATGTAGCCACCAAAATGAAAGAGGGGAAAGCCATCATCGCCCTTTGTGGTAACGAGTTTGCTGGCTTCACCTACATCGAAAGCTGGGGCAACAAGCAGTACGTAGCCACTTCCGGTCTGATTGTCCACCCCAAATATCAGGGTATCGGACTGGCCAAGCGTATCAAACAGGCCTCCTTCCGCCTGGCACGTCTCCGCTGGCCGTGGGCCAAGATATTCAGCCTTACCAGCGGCGCGGCCGTCATGAAGATGAACACCGAACTGGGCTATGTGCCTGTCACATTCAATGAGCTAACCGATGACGAGGCTTTTTGGAAAGGATGTGAAGGTTGCATCAACCACGACATCTTGGTGGCCAAGAACCGCAAGTTCTGTATCTGCACGGCTATGCTCTACGATCCCGCCTTGCACGAGGACGACAAAATCTAAATAAAACAATAAACACATATTGAACAATGGAAGCAAAGAAGAAAAAAGTAGTGGTCGCTTTCAGCGGCGGATTGGATACCTCGTTCACCGTGATGTATCTGGCCAAGGAGAAAGGTTATGAAGTATATGCAGCCTGTGCCAACACGGGCGGATTCAGCGCCGAGCAGCTGAAAACCAACGAAGAGAATGCCTACAAGCTGGGTGCCGTGAAGTATGTCACCCTCGACGTAACGCAGGAATACTACGAAAAGAGCCTGAAATACATGGTCTATGGCAACGTGTTGCGCAACGGTACCTACCCCATCTCCGTCAGCTCCGAACGTATCTTCCAGGCACTGGCCATCGCCCGCTACGCCAACGAGATAGGCGCCGATGCCATCGCCCACGGCTCTACGGGTGCCGGCAACGACCAGGTGCGCTTCGACATGACCTTCCTCGTCATGGCTCCGGGTGTGGAAATCATCACCCTGACCCGCGACATGGCCCTGAGCCGCCAGGAAGAAATCGACTACCTGAACAAGCACGGCTTTGCCGCCGACTTTGCCAAACTGAAATATTCCTATAACGTAGGTATCTGGGGCACGAGCATTTGCGGAGGCGAAATCCTCGACTCGGCACAGGGTCTGCCAGAGAGTGCCTACCTGAAGCATTGTACCAAGGAAGGCTCCGAGCAGCTGCGCCTCACCTTCGAGAAGGGCGAGCTGAAGGCCGTGAACGGCGAACGCTTCGACGACCCCATCAAGGCCATCCAGAAGGTTGAAGAAATCGGTGCGGCCTATGGCATCGGACGCGACATGCACGTGGGCGACACCATCATCGGCATCAAGGGTCGTGTGGGCTTCGAAGCCGCCGCTCCCATGCTGATTATCGGCGCCCACCGCTTCCTCGAGAAATACACCCTGAGCAAGTGGCAGCAGTACTGGAAGGACCAGGTGGCCAACTGGTATGGCATGTTCCTCCACGAAAGCCAGTACCTGGAGCCCGTGATGCGCGACATCGAAGCCATGCTGACCGAGAGCCAGCGCAACGTGAACGGTACCGCCATCCTTGAACTCCGCCCGCTGGGCTTCCACACCGTAGGCGTGGAGAGCGCCGACGACCTGGTAAAGAACAAGTTCGGCGAATATGGCGAGATGCAGAAGGGCTGGACGGCCGAAGACGCCAAGGGCTTCATCAAAGTTTCGTCCACTCCGCTCCGTGCCTACTACGCCACGCACAAGGATGAACTGAACAACATCTGATTTTTCCGCCATGGAAGCAGAAAAGAAACTCAGACGCCCGCGCACCGGCCGCATGCTGGCCGGTGTATGCGCCGGCATCGCAAACTACTTTGCACTCGACCCCACCGTCATCCGCGTTGTCTACACGCTCGCGACCGTATTCACCGCCTTCTCGGGTGTCATCATCTACTTTCTGCTGATGCTGATTATCCCCGAAGAGGAAAACCGTTACTTTCAAGATTAAAACAGACAGATATTACATATTATGATTAAAGTAGGAATTATCGGCGGAGCCGGCTACACGGCAGGCGAACTCATCCGCCTGTTGCTGAACCATCCGGAGGCGGAAATCGTCTTCGTCAACAGCTCGAGCAACGCCGGCAACAAGATAACCGACGTGCACGAAGGTCTTTACGGCGAAACCGACCTGACCTTCACCGACCAGCTCCCGCTGGACGACATCGACGTGCTATTCTTCTGCACCGCCCATGGCGACACACGCAAGTTCCTGGAGAGCCACAACGTACCCGAAGACCTGAAAATCATCGATCTCTCGATGGACTACCGCCTCAAGAGCGACGACCACGACTTCATCTACGGCCTGCCCGAGCTGAACCGTCGCGCCACCTGCACGGCCAAGCACGTGGCCAATCCTGGCTGCTTCGCCACCTGCATCCAGCTGGGCCTGCTTCCCTTGGCCAAGAACCTGATGCTGAACGACGATATCATGGTGAACGCCATCACGGGCAGCACAGGCGCAGGCGTCAAGCCGGGTGCTACAAGTCACTTCAGCTGGCGTAACAACAACCTGAGTGTCTACAAGGCTTTCGAACACCAGCACGTGCCCGAAATCAAGCAGTCGCTCCGCCAGCTCCAGAACAGCTTCGACTCCGAAATCGACTTCATCCCCTATCGTGGTGACTTCGCCCGCGGTATCTTCGCCACCATCGTCGTGAAGACCAAAGTAGCTCTCGAGGAAATCCGCCGCATGTACGAAGAATACTATGCCAAGGATTCCTTCACGCACATCGTCGACAAAAACATCGACCTGAAGCAGGTAGTCAACACCAACAAGTGCCTCATCCACCTGGAGAAGCACGGCGACAAGCTGCTCATCATCTCGTGCATCGACAACCTGCTGAAGGGTGCCAGCGGCCAGGCCGTCCACAACATGAACCTGATGTTCAACCTCGAAGAGACGGTAGGACTGAGGCTGAAGCCGAGTGCGTTTTAATGAAAAGCATTACCTATAAAAGAGAAACGATCATGAAATTATTCGATGTATATCCTTTGTTCGACATCAACATCGTCAAAGGGAAAGGCTGCCACGTGTGGGACGAGAACGGTACGGAGTACCTCGACCTCTACGGCGGCCATGCCGTCATCTCCATCGGCCACGCCCATCCGCACTACGTGGAGATGATCAGCCACCAGGTAGCCACCCTGGGCTTCTACTCCAACTCCGTCATCAACAAGCTCCAGCAGCAGGTGGCCGAACGACTGGGCAAGGCCAGCGGCTACGAAGACTACTCGCTCTTCCTCATCAATAGCGGTGCCGAAGCCAACGAGAACGCCCTCAAGCTGGCCTCCTTCCACAACGGACGCACACGGGTGGTGTCCTTTGCCAAGGCCTTCCACGGCCGTACGTCGCTGGCCGTCGAGGTGACCAACAACCCCAAAATCATCGCCCCCATCAACGATTGCGGCCACGTCACCTACCTGCCCCTCAACGACACGGCCGCCATGCAGGCCGAACTGGCCAAGGGTGATGTCTGCGCCGTCATCATCGAAGGTATCCAGGGTGTAGGCGGCATCCAGCTGCCCACCGACGAATTCATGCACGCCCTCCGTCATGCCTGTACGGAGACGGGCACCGTGCTTATCCTCGACGAGATACAGAGCGGCTACGGACGCAGCGGCAAGTTCTTCGCCCACCAGCACCAGGGCATCCGTCCCGACATCATCACCGTGGCCAAGGGCATCGGCAACGGCTTCCCCATGGCCGGCGTGCTCATCAGCCCCATGTTCACACCCGTCTACGGCCAGCTGGGTACCACCTTCGGAGGAAACCACCTGGCCTGCTCCGCCGCCCTGGCCGTGCTCGACGTCATGGAGCAGGAACACCTGGTCGAGAATGCCGCCCGTGTAGGTACCTACCTGCTGGACGAGCTGAAGAAATTGCCCCAAATCAAGGACGTACGCGGCCGCGGCCTGATGATCGGCCTCGAGTTCGACGAACCCATCAAAGACCTGCGCCTGCGCCTGCTCAAGGAGCAGCACGTCTTTACGGGCGTGAGCGGCACCAACGTCATCCGTCTCCTGCCGCCTCTCTGCCTGTCCATGGACGAGGCCAGCCTCTTCCTCGAGCGGTTCAAGAAAGTGCTAGGCTGATACCCTTTTATCCATCTTCCCTTTCGGCGTGAATAGCATAAGCATCTTCGGACACTTATGTTTTCCACGCCGAAATCTTTTCATACCGGTCTAATTTTTCTGTCGACAACAAAAAGCAAGGTTCCCGTTGCATTTTTCTGGCAAGGTGTACAAATTTCTTTCCAAAACTTATTAACTTTGCCAGAAATCAATCTTTATCTAAAACAAACGCTTATGAGAACAGCCATCATCGGAGCAGGAAACATGGGCGGAGCCATCGCCCGCGGACTGGCAAAAGGCACCATTATCCCTGCCTCAGAGATTATCGTTTCGAACCCCACGCAAGACAAACTCGACGTTCTGAAAGCCGAAATTCCCGACATACAGGTAACCTCAAGCAACCGGAAGGCAGCAAAAGACGCCGATCTCATCATTCTGGCCGTAAAACCCTGGCTGGTAAACGATGTACTTAGCGAAATAAAGCCGAAAGCTCCACAAATGCTGATATCCATTGCCGCCGGCATCAACTTGGGCGAACTGTGGAACATGCTGAATTGTCAGCCACTTCCCCTTTTTCGTGTGATTCCCAACACCGGTATCAGCGAGATGCAAAGCATGACGCTCATTACCAGCGCCTACGCTACCTCTGAACAGGCCAAACAGGTACTGGATATTTTCAACGAAATGGGGCTTGCCATACTCCTACCCGAAGAGAAATTTGCCGCCGCCACGTCCATGACTTCCTGCGGCATTGCCTATGCACTGAAATACATCCAGGCTGCCATGCAAGCCGGTGTGGAGCTGGGCATCCGTCCCACAGATGGCATGAAAATGGTAGCCCAGTCTCTCAAAGGTGCCGCTGAGCTCATCCTCAACAACGATACGCACCCTGCCCTCGAAATAGACAAAGTGTGTACCCCCGGCGGACTCACCATCAAAGGTATCAACAGCCTGGAGCACGACGGATTCACATCGGCCATTATCAATGCAATAAAAGCAAGTACCACTTAACCATTTATCATTCTAATCACTAAATAACAGTATGGACGAACAGATTAAACAAATAGCTGAGCGCCTGCGCGGATTGCGCGACGCCATGGAACTGACTCCCAACGACATCGCCAACGAATGCGGCATCGACAAGGACGAATACGAACGCGCCGAGTCGGGCGAACACGACATCTCCGTGAGCATGCTCCAACAGATAGCACGCCACTACAACATCGCCCTCGACGCGCTGATGTTCGGCGAAGAACCCAAGATGAGCACCTACTTCCTGACGCGTGCCGGCAAGGGCATCAGCGTGGAGCGCACCAAGGCCTACAAGTACCAGTCGCTGGCTGCCGGATTCAAGGACCGCAAGGCCGACCCCTTCATTGTGACCGTAGAGCCCAACGACCGTCCCATGCACTACAACACGCATGCCGGACAGGAGTTCAACCTCGTCATCGAAGGCACCCTGCTCCTGAGCATCGGCGGCAAGGAACTCACCCTGACCCCGGGCGACAGCATCTACTTCAACTCCAGCCTGCCTCACGGCATGAAGGCCCTCGACGGCAAGACCGTGCGCTTCCTGGCAATCATCATGTAAAATTAGCACAACTATGATAGAAAGATTTCTCCAACAAACCACATTTACTTCCCAACAGGATTTTATAGATAACCTAAAGATAAACGTACCCGACAACTTCAACTTCGGCTACGACGTCGTGGACGCCTGGGCCGCCGAGCAACCCGACAAACCCGCCCTGCTCTGGACCAACGACAAGGGCGAGCACCGTCAGTTCAGCTTCGGCGACATGAAGCGCTATACCGACATGACGGCCAGCTACTTCCAGAGCCTCGGCATCGGCCGCGGCGACATGGTGATGCTCATCCTGAAGCGCCGCTACGAGTTCTGGTTCAGCATCGTGGCCCTCCACAAGCTGGGCGCCGTCGTCATCCCCGCCACCCACCTGTTGACGAAGAAGGACATCGTCTACCGTTGCAACGCCGCAGACATCAAGATGATTGTCTGCGCGGGCGAATCTGTCATTACCGACCACATCACCGCCGCCATGCCTGAGTCGCCCAGCGTGAAGCGTCTGGTCAGCGTAGGTCCCGAGGTGCCCGAAGGCTACGAAGACTTCCACAAGGGCATCGAGGCCGCCGCACCCTTCGTCAAGCCCGAACACCCCAACACCAACGACGACATCTCGTTGATGTACTTCACCAGCGGCACCACGGGCGAACCCAAGATGGTGGCCCACGACTTCACCTATCCGCTGGGGCACATCGTCACGGGCTACATCTGGCACAACCTGAAGCCCGACAGCCTCCACCTCACCATCGCCGACACGGGCTGGGGCAAGGCTGTATGGGGCAAGCTCTACGGCCAGTGGATAGCCGGCGCCAACGTCTTCGTCTACGACCACGAGAAGTTCACCCCTGCCGACATCCTGCAAAAGATACAGGACTACCACGTCACCTCGCTCTGCGCGCCGCCCACCATCTTCCGCTTCCTCATCCACGAAGACCTCACCAAGTACGACCTGTCGCACCTCGAGTACTGCACCATCGCAGGCGAGGCACTGAACCCCGCCGTGTTCGACACCTTCAAGAAGCTCACGGGCATCCGTCTGATGGAAGGCTTCGGCCAAACCGAAACCACCCTGACCGTGGCCACCATGCCCTGGATGGAGCCGAAGCCCGGCAGCATGGGCCTACCCAACCCGCAATACGACGTGGACCTCATCGACTCCGAAGGCCGCTCCGTCGAAGCCGGCGAGCAGGGACAGATCGTCATCCGCACCGACAAGGGCAAGCCCCTCGGCCTGTTCAAGGAATACTACCGCGCCCCCGAGCGCACCCGTGAAGCCTGGCACGACGGCATCTACTACACGGGCGACGTGGCCTGGAAAGACGAGGACGGCTACCTGTGGTTCGTGGGGCGTGCGGACGACGTCATCAAGAGCTCAGGCTACCGCATCGGCCCGTTCGAAGTGGAAAGCGCACTGATGACCCATCCCGCCGTCGTAGAGTGTGCCATCACCGGCGTGCCCGACGAAATCCGCGGCCAGGTTGTCAAGGCCACCATCGTACTCTCCAAGGCCTACAAGGACAAGGCCGGCGACGCCCTCATCAAGGAGCTTCAGAACCACGTGAAGCGCGTCACCGCCCCCTACAAATATCCGCGTGTCATCGAGTTTGTGGACGAGCTGCCCAAGACCATCAGCGGCAAGATACGCCGCGTCGAAATCCGTAAGAACGACGAGAAGCAATAAGCCGCGGGCTTATCCTTCATAGCCTCAGCCGGAACCTCTTTTCCTAACATCAGAAAAAGAAGTTTCGGCTTTTTCTATTTACTCAACATAACCATGAACTTGGCGTTTCTAAAGTAGATAGTTACGCGGCTAATGTAGGTAGTTAGCAGGCTAATGTAGGCAATTAAAACATTTGTGAAAGCAATTCTCTTTCCCACTCTACCTATATCAAACTATATTGGTGAAAGTTTCACGCCTTCACAAAATCATAATTTCCTGTAAATAAGAGCTATATAGTGAAGCATAGACGGGAAAGACAAATTATAGCTGAAAATCAAAAACATGTTGAAGTTCCTCCAAAAATCGTGCTGCATGAGCTCCGTCCATCTGTGTATGATGGAACTGGAATGAAACGGTCAAGTATTTCCTGAAGAAACGGTTTTTGATTCTTCCCCATATCAGGAATGGATTGTTGAATATACCGCTATACATACCAACAGCACCATCTATTTCATAATTTACAAGAGCAGAGGTCCCAATAACCATGCTTTCAGTCAAATCATGATTTTGACATGTTTCAGCAACTTGACCAGTTAGCCGGATATAATCACTATTAAATTGATTCAGATCTTCTGAAAAAGGAATATCACAGGAACTTACTTCCCCTAATCTATTAGCAACAATCGTATTCACGGCAATTGTATCATATTGAATCAGCTTGTCGCCAACTGGAAGCATATAGAATTCCTTGATGTCGGAAGCAGCCTTGCCGATACACCAACACATCAGCATGTTTAGTTTTAGCCCTTTCTTTTTACTAATTCTTACAAGATTAGTCACATCAAGCGTCTTGAAAAATGTGACCATTGGCATAGGGGCCTGCATCCACATTTCGTATGCGTACGCACGTGTTGTTAAGGCGGGATTTATTTCTTTCATTTCTATGTGTCCTTTAAAATTAGGGCACAAAAATAATACGGGACTTTGATTATGGATAGAATAAAAGAGACATTATAATGGAGTGGTAAACAAATCGGAATATGGCTCACATATTTCTCTTAGTGATAAGGGAGTATACCCACTGAGCGTTCTAAATTCACGGATAAAATGTGACTGGTCCGAATAACCGCATTGATATGCTATCTGTGCCAGACTAAGACTTTCAGGTTGGTTTTGCATAAGCTTAAGAGATTTCTGAAATCGTACGATTCGTGCATACTCCTTCGGATTCATACCGACCATGGCAAGGAAAACCCGTTCAAACTGTTTCTTGCTTAGGCAAGCAATAGATGCAAGTTCAGAAATCCTAATATCAGGAGTAGAATACATCTGACGGATAACTGCCGTAATCCGGTCAATATCCAGTTCACGCTTTGATGTCGAATGGTTTCTTAATTGTGAAAGCAACCATTGTTCTATAAGATTTATACAGTAGTCATTATCTTCGCAATCCAAGACTCTCGCAGCAAGACCATTTAAAATCTTATTCTCCAGTCCATAACCCGACACTTCCCTATTATAGAATAGAGATGTGGGGACATTAAGAAAGGTGCTCATGGCGTATGGATGAAATACAACTACAATCATTTCAATACTATCCTCAGCACTGATATGAGACGAAAAATTCACCTGCCCGCTAATAGTCAGTTTATCCTGTTTCGTGTTTAATTCTGGAATATATAAAGCCGACTTTTTATGAAATATAATCTGAGGGCAACCAATTGGGAAGGTGTAAGTCTCAATCGGTTGATTATTCTCAAATATCCAATAGTATCTGACATAATCCCTCAACTGCTGGCATGGTTTATAAAATTTGAATCCGCTTGTCATCTATAAACATGTTTGTTTTTCCTAAAAACAAGTACAAAGATACTATTATCGGAATATCTTTTGAAACACACCAGTGAATATTGAAAATATTTCTATATTTTTGAAATCTAAAAAAGAAATAGCATGACTTTATCAGATTGGTTCCAAGGATTCGAAAAAGGGATAAGCTGTCTGAACGAAGAACAGCGCGCCTCATTCTTTTCGGAATGCGGGAAAAATTGTGTGAAATGTGGAACACTGCAAATCTATCAGGAACTATATGAAAAAGCAAATGGTGATTTGGACACTTTCTTTTCAGAAGCAAACAAACTGCCCGGAGTTAAAAGCGAAATCATTGAAAAAAGTTCTGTGTATCATCTGCACTTTATGGAATGTACCTGCATGCTTCACCGGCAAGGATATGTTTCCACACCTTTACTTTGCGAGTGCTCCAAACAAAGTATTCTTTATGTCCTGCATTCATTATGGAAAGGCAGGGCATTTCGGGTAACAATCTGCGAATCCATTTTACGAGGTAGCCAACATTGCAAAATGCAAATTGAAACGACAGACAATGGAAATACATAATTTACTGGACATCAAATCAAGGACAGAACTGCGTGAATGGCTGATACAGAACCACAAAACGGAGAAAGAATGCTGGGTAGTCGTGAAACGTGGTAGACCTACGGATGACAATACTTTCTGGTATATTGACGCTGTAGAAGAAGCCCTATGCTTCGGTTGGATAGACAGTACAACAAAGAAGATAGCAGATGAAATAACAGTTCAGAAACTTTGTCCCAGAAAACCACGAAGCAACTGGTCCGAACTCAACAAAGAGAGATGCCGCAGAATGGAACGATTAGGGCTGATGACTGATGCCGGAAGAGCCGTTCTACCGGATATGTCACCTAGTGGTTTTACCATCGACAAGGACCTCTTACAAAGGCTACACTCCGACCCAGTAGTATGGAACAACTTCTGCCAGTTCCCTGATTTATATAAACGAATCAGAATTGACACCATTCAGATCAAAAGAAAACAACCTGAACTTTTTGAAAGCCGCCTGAATAAATTTATAGAAAATACGCGAAAAGGCCTTCTCTATGGAGAATGGAATGATAATGGAAGATTATGGGCTCCATAACCATATCTCAACTTTGACAAACACTGGAACACATTCAATGATCTTCTTACCAAGTGCTTCGTCACCCTTTCATAAAGCACTACGTTACACCCTCATGAAGCACTGCCTCACACCTTCATAAAGCACTGTGTTACACCCTCATGAAGCACTGTGTTAGAATCCCATAAAGTGCTGTATTTCCTCAACTATAGGAAGTAGAATATAAATAAGAAAGTTCGAGAATAACTTGGTCTATGCTATGTTTTGTACATAAAGAAAAAACTCCTTGCAAGCTGTTATCTTACAAGGAGTTACATAAAGCAT
>UMEP01032932.1_pt1 | contig 38095 bp, 34 predicted proteins | sample 1964771 | NCBI WGS metagenome assembly UMEP01 (sample SAMEA4836022, study PRJEB28245) | human gut metagenome | biome: gut microbiome; material: fecal sample | place: Denmark | collected 2008 | reverse complement strand
AATGCATATATTATCATCACAACGAATGCTGGTAGTGAGGTATTTAAGAACATTGCTCAGTATGATGCAGATGATGCAGGTTCTGGTAAACAGATGCAGAAGTATATGAAACTGATTCGTCAGTCTATTACATCAACAACAGGTGATAATAAATTTCCGCCGGAATTATTAGGTCGTCTGGATGCGATTGTACCGTTCCAGCCATTATCCGAAGCAACGCAGATGAAGATTGTACATTCTAAGCTGCAGGCTTTGGCAAATCAGGTAAAAGCTGTACATGGTGTAGAATTAGTGATTACGAATAATGTTGTCGATTATATTGTACGTGATAATCTGACAACGGATTCTGATGCTGGTGGTGCACGTGCTGCAATTTCAAAATTGAATGATGAAGTTGTTGCTACTGTTGCATCTTATTTGAATTCACATCCGAATATAAATAGTCCGATTATCGCTACAGTTAGTGGTGATATGGCATGGCAGGATAAGAGTATGTTGGAATCAAAGGCTCATATTGTTGTTGGACCGTATAAACAGATTCGCTAATTCATACTAATATTTCTATGAAAAAATATTGATATATGGTTATATTTATGTTAGAATGGTTATAAGCGATGTGGCTTTTGACAACGGTTTACGTTGATGTTGTAGGCTGTTATGATAGCCTACTTCGTCAACTTTCAGCTGCAAGAGTCCTATTTTGCAAGCAAGAATAAACTTAAAGAAAGGAAAAGGCAAAGATGTTTAGTAAGAAAAAAAACAAAGATGTTGATGCTACGTCTACGGCTGCCGTTGAGACACCAGCTGCACCAATAAAAGTGAAGAAAAAGAAAGGCGGAATGTTCAGTATCTTCAAAGAATCTGTGATGGAAACAGTCATGACTGATTTCAAGGAAAATGACCAATTTATTCACAAAGAGAATGGAGAAGACAAATATGTCGGTATCATGCTTGATACGAAAGACATTGGTGGTCTGGACAAGAAGTCGAAAAAAGTTGAAGCGAAAGGTCAGTTGATTGAGTGTATCAATTCAGGTCGTATCAAAACTGTTATTACACAGGATTTGATGGATGAAGAGTGTATCGTCTTTATACCGGAAGCATTTACATTAAATGCAATGGATGAATTTTCTTTACTGACAGATGCTAAGTATGAACTTTGTTATGTTTATCCAGATGGTGATGTTGAATGTCTTGGTAAGAAAGTTACGTATTCAGAAATAACAGATATTCTTACAGCAGACGGTGGACATATTGATGACATTCTTGGCAGTGACAATGATGTTCCTGATGTAGATTCAGAGCCAGACGCATTGTTGGATGATAATACATCGGCTGAGTCAGAAGCAAAGACAGAAGAAAAAACTGATGATTGGGATGATATCGAGGATGATGTCGAGGATGACCTCGAAGCAGATGATGAAGATGACATTCCAATTATTGATGATGATGGACATGAAATTTCGGCACAGGAAGATGAACAGGAAGATGTAAGTAATACATATGTTCCACCTGTACCAAATGTACCAGAACAGCCTGTTCAGCAGAATGTGGATACTGGAAATCCTAATCTTCAGCCAGAAGAGACTGCACCGGAAACAGAAAATGAGATTCCGCAGGAATGGTCAGAGCAGACGATTGTACGTAAGTTTTATTCTGATGCGTTAGGTCTTGAGATTTCTATAGACCCATTTGATGCACAGTTTATGGACAGAAATGCATTTGTTCCGTTTGAAGAAAATCGTCCATCAAGTTGGCTGAATGATAATTTGAACGAAATGTCACGTGTGGCAAATGATGAAATGAATCGTTTGCATCAGAACAATTTGTTCTTAATGCGTGAGCGTTATTTCAGATTGATTTCAATGCATTGCGATAAGATTCGTAAAGATTTGGATATTAATGACCCGACTACATTGTACGGTCAGATGAAAAATCAGCTGGACGAAGAGTATCAGATTAATTTGCAGTCTATGGACGGTCAGATTCAGGCTCAGAAAGATGAACTTGATGCTGCATGGAAACAGCGTTTACAGGAAGTTGGAATGGATGCTGCTCGTGAAGCACAGCATAAGTATCGTGAAAGATATCAGCCCGCTCATGAACAGAAGGTTTATGATATTGCAGATGCAGTAAAGGCAAATATCGAAGCGGAATACAATTACAGCATTCGTGATTTGAATGAGCGTAGACGTACAGAAGCATCAGCATTGCTTGACCTTGGTATTTCTGAGGTACTGGATGAAATTTCTGAAATGTATACAGAGTGTATGGAAGCAGAACGTGTTCGTTGTCGTGAATTGACAGAGAATATGAAAGAATTTCAGGCTGATTATGTACGTGATGATAATAACCGTACAGCAGCTTTGGCAGAAGAACTTCGTCAGACAGAAAAGGCAGATGCTGTATTAGCAGAGCAGACACAGAAGATTCGTTCTCTTTCAGAAGAGTATGCAGCTAAGAGACGTGAATCCGAAGCAGATATCAAGAGACTGCGTGAAGAGAATCAGGCTCGTTTGGCTGATATGAAGGCTGATTGTGAGAAAGATATTTCTCGTGTGAAAGCTGATAAGGAAGCACTTAACAAAGAGTATCATCACTTACTTGATAAGTATAATGAACTTGACAAGGTAAAAGATGATGAGTATAAGGCTCGTATGAATGAGTACAAGGATGAATTGGAAGCATGGTCAGCGAAGTATGATGATATCGTTGATTTACATAAGCGTAACAATCGTATTGCTACTTTCCTTGCAATTGCTGCAGTAATCGCTGCAATTTCGATTGGATTTATCGGTGGCGAGTTTGCAAATTCTAAGCGTAATGTAAATCAGCAGTTGCAGGCAATTCAGCAGCAGTATCAGCAGAATGATGCGGATGCACAGCAGAATACTCAGACAACTGAAAATGCTGAAAAATAAGTCGTATATGACAATAACAGCCGACGGCATGTGTTTATTAGAATGCAAGTCGTCGGCGTTTATTATATATGTGGGTTGACAATAGTGGCTGATATAAACATTACAGGCTCCCCGAAAAAAAAGCCAATAACAATTTGATATCAAAATATAAAGAAAGGAAAAGCCGTAAAAAAATTACGGTAGGAAACGTGTATGCCTAAAATCACGAATTGGGATAAAATGCAGAATGTTACTCCGCAGGACACGATGAAGTATCATGATGTATATGAAGACCAGCAGTTGACGCGTGGTAATCTTGCCCCGTTGAAAACAATTACGTCTCGTCGTATTGCAACAATTGCAATGTCAGCGTGTGTGTTTGTAATTGTTTATCTTATTTGTTCCATTGTATCTGGTTATAATTATATTGCACTGACAGGTTCAATGGGCGCGTTTGGTTATGGTTTCCGTCTTACGTTTGGCAAGTTTTTATTGACAAGTGCTTTTACAGCAGCTTTTTATTTTGTCATGATGCTTATTATGAAGCGTAATTTGGAAGCTCAGAATGCATTATCAGATAATGCAGATGTCAATCAGTGGCATAATGACCAGCACATTGCACTGCCAGAAGAAATCCAGAGGAATTATGATTGGTTTCCTGATGTTGGTTGTACATCTGATGTACAGTTCTCATCTATGATTTCTCATATGGCATTGTCTAACAAAGGTCTGAAAATGATTCAGGTTGCGAAACGTGCTTCACATGATATTTTAGATGAAGACGGTGAGGTAGTGCTGTATAAAGGCGAAGTATTGACAGATGATGACGGTAATGTTTTGTATGAAACAAAACCTATTATTGATACTGATTTTATGGACGCCTTGTATCAGGCATCTGGTGTGCCGAAAGGGAAAACAGCGGGAGAAATGTTGCGGAAGTATTATGACGCAACGAAGATTAAATATAATCCAGATGGTTCAAATCGAGATAAACTCGGTAATTTTGAGACGGTAGCAGACCTTATTAACAAGGATTGGCAGTTGCCTTATTATGAGCCGCAGCGTCCAGCGGGTGCATATATTGTTGACACAGCACCTGTCAATACAATGGTTTTGGCTATTACTAGAGCCGGAAAGGGTCAGACAGTTATCGAACCTACAATTGATATGTGGATGCGAGAAAGACGTCCAAATAATATGGTAATCAATGACCCGAAAGGTGAGTTGTTGGTTAAGAATTATGTACGTGGAACTGTACGAGGTTTTCAGATTGTACAGTTCAACTTAATCAATGCCATGAAAACGGATATATATAATCCATTAGGACTTGCAGCGGATGCCGCACGTGAGGGTGATTTCACAAAAGCGGCATTATATGTAGAAAACATCGCTGATGTATTCTTCCCGCTGGATGGTGGAGAGGACCCTGTGTGGCCGAACGCTGCGAACAATGCGTTTAAACGTGCTGCATATGGTTTGATTGATTATTATCTGGAAGAAGAAAAAGAACTTCGTCGTCGTGCCAGTCGTTTGAATTGGGATGAGAAAGTTCTTGATACAAAGTTGGATGAAATGTGGGGTAAAGTAACACTTTACAACACCTATCAGCTGTTCGTACAGTTGACATCCAGAAAATTGAAGAATCCTGCTGTGGAATTTGTTAAAGATGCTAAAGAGGGTAAATATGCTGATTTGTCAGATGATGAGTATAATTACGCATTAGCTGAAGCAGAGCAGAAGTCGAAATTATGGGAAGACAAACCTGAATTAGACATGTTGACGTTGTACTTCAATGCAACAGATGCATTACCTATGAATTCTATGCGTAGACTTGTAAGTAACGCCAATAATGCCTTACGTTCCATGTCAGGCGCTGAGAAGATGATGGCATCGTGAGATTTGTTGTGTGTTTAAATCAACAAAGACACACCACAGCAAGGTCTGTGAATTGAATTTTTGAAGAATGGAATGATGAGGTAACGCTCTGAAACATTCTCTCTAATCTCCGACATGCTTTAGAATGAAAATTCTTTGGTGTGAAACTCGGTGAAGTCGGCAGAAATTTATTTTATAAATGATATGCCGGGAGTCCGTAAAATGAATATGGTTAGAATGTCATGAGAATGACTGACGAATCTGAGAATGAAAGGTATTTGTAAATGTGGTTGAGTAAATTGGTGCCGATGAAAGACCATAGTATGTTACAGGCATATTCCAGTTTACAGGTATCAAATCAGAAACCTAAGTTCATAAATAGATGGATAGAAAATTCGATACAAAGAAAGGTATGAAACGATGAAATCGGTTCAGACGAAGAATAATAAGCTGATTTGTTCATGCTGAAAAGTAGTGTTCGCAGTGATGATGTTGTTTGTAATGAACGATGGAGCGATGGACACAAGTCAATTTAAAAAATATACACTGTTCACATAAAATACTACTCATTTATGAGTAGTATTTTTTATTGTTTTGCTTGCAATTTTAGGGTATCAATGATATACTATTATTAGAGATAAAAAAGAAAGTGAGATTACAGCATGACAATAAAAGAAATGCGTACAAAGTTAAGTATGACGCAAAAAGAGTTTTCAGATTGTGTTGGTATACCATTACATAATATTAAGCATTGGGAGTCTGGATTTCGGACACCGCCTGATTATGTTGTTGATTTAGTGTTTCATTTGCTGTGTTTTAAATTTCCAGATATTTTTCAGGATGGTGAAGAATTATGCGTAAAGGAATGACATATGAGGAATTTGTTGCAAAATCACGATTAGTACATGGTGATTTGTATGATTATTCGCAGGTTGATTATAAGAATAGTAAAACAAAGGTGATTATTATTTGTCCAAAGCATGGTCCGTTTGAACAAAAACCAGAAAAACATTGGATTGGGCAAGGTTGTCCACAATGTGCTCAGGCAAAAGTAGAAGCAACAAATTTGAAAAAATATGGTGTTAGACGACCGTTGCAAAATTCAGATATTCATAAAAAGATGGAAAAGACAAATGTAGAACGATATGGTTTTAAGTCACCTACATCTAATAATGAGATTAAAGAAAAACGTCGTCAAACCGTTCAGGAACGATATGGCGTTGATTATACGTGTGAAGCCGATAGTGTTATTGCAAAGCGAAAAGCGACAAATCAACTGAAATATGGTGGTGATACGCCGTTTGCATCACAATCTGTACAGGATAAATCAAAGCAAACGATTAGAGATAGATATGGTGTTGATAATGCGGCTCAGAGTGATGTTGTGCAGGAAAAAATGCGAGAGACATGTATGTCTAAGTATGGCGTGGAATATGCATTATCAGCTGAGTCAGTGCAGGAAAAAAAGAATCATACGATGATGGAACGTTATGGTAGTAAGTGCCCTTTTGTATCGTCTGATGTACGTGAAAAATCAATGGAAACACTTATGAATAAGTATGGTGTTACAAATTCAATGTTGGTTCATGATGTTGTGATGAAAGTAAAGGAGTCAAAGCGTAAAAATAATACTTTTCATACATCTAGTTCTGAGGATATTTTGTATAGTCGTTTGTGTGATAAATTTGGTATTGATGATGTTTTTCGTCAGTATACAAGTGATTTGTATCCATATGCTTGCGATTTTTACATTAAATCACGTGATATGTATATTGAGTTGAATGCATCTTGGACGCACGGGTTGTGTTGGTTTGATTCAGCAAATGATGATGCTTTGAATTTGTTATCGGTTTGGCAAGAAAAGGCTAAGAATAGCGAATATTATGAAAATGCTGTTTCAGTGTGGTCTGATAAAGATGTGCAAAAACGTCATATGGCAGAACAGCATCATTTGAATTATATTGTTCTTTGGGATAGTAAATTGCGTGATGCTGATGTGTGGTTTGCAATGGATTGTCCTGATGGTTCCGATTGGTTGCACGAATATTCTTGGCTTAATCAGCGTGATATTTGTGATTTGGGGATTGTGAAACCAAAAACATTTGGTATTAAAAATGTCAGTTTGTTGGCAAAATGGTATCAATTTTATGTATTTTTTCAGTGTGAAATTGCATTATGGCAACAGAATCCTATTGTTTGTGGTTTGTTTTTACAGATGTATTTGTATTGGAATCGATTGAACTATGTGAATAAATTGCCGTCTGAATTAACGAATTTACAGTTATTACGTGCATTTACAATTGCTGGTATTCATAAAGGTTATACGACTTTTGACGTATCATTAATGCAAAATGTATTATCAAAATATTCGATTCAGAGTATATATGACCCATGTGCTGGATGGGGAGAACGTATGTTATGTTGTTATCATAATGATGTATCATATTTAGGTGTAGATATAAATGCAAATTTACAAGATGGTTATGATGCTATGATATCAGATTTTTCTATGACGAAACAAAGTATCGTATTTGATGATGCAGCAACGGTGTCATTATCAGGTTCTGTAGATGCTGTTATTACATGTCCACCATATGGTTCCACTGAGATATACAGTGATGTGGGTGCAGAAAATTTATCACATGATGATTTTTTGGAATGGTGGAAGAATGTTGTATCAAATAGTTTAAATTTACAGCCAACTTATTTTTGCTTTCAGGTAAATCAGAAATGGAAACAGGAAATGTTAGACGTTGTAGAAGCTTGTGGTTTTCATTTTGTGGAAGAATTGACATATGATAGCAAGAAAAGTTCACATTTTACTCGAAAGAAAGGTGGTGTGAATATGAAAAAGGAATATGAGTCTATGTTGGTATTTTGTCGATAAATTGTTTTTGTGAAATGGAGATAAGAATATGTTGTATCAGTTAAGAACAGGCGACGTCATTCTTTGTGAAAACAAGAAATTAAATTAAACAAATGCTTATTTAATTGTGTATGATAGCGATAATGGGTTTGGATTATGGTGTCTTGGCTGTGGCGAAGCCCTTGGATTTTATGGCAATGATGTGGCGAAAATGAAAGAGGATATTTTGGATAAGGATTTTTTGAATGTGCAGGCAGTTATCTTAAATATTGTAATAGAATTAGATTAGAAAGGATGTATAAATGATTCTAACAGAACATGAACAGGCAATTATTAATAATATGAGATATTCATCAATTCGTACAGTAACGGCGAGCGAATCGTATAAATATTTATCTGATGAAGAACTTATTTTACTAATTGACAAAATAGATGACTATGTAAATGAAATTGGTGAAACACAGAGAGCTTTAGGTAATTATGATGAATTTTACGTATTAGAATTTGATTCGATTAAGACTCGTTTAGTAGATGAATGTCAACATAGAAAAATTATGCTTAAAATGTAATGTGATAAATTTGACATTGTGTAAAAACAACCCTTCCTTTTCTCTTTAAAAGAGTTTTGGGAGGGTTATTTTTCTTCTTGTGTTGTAAGCACTTCATGTTATAATTTATATAGGCTATCAGAAAGGAGAATAAAACATGGCAATACAGAATGGTAGGGTGATGTATAACACCTCTGGTGTACAGAATCCTTTGCTAATAAAACACAGTGTGAAGACGACTCGTAATGGTGGACAGAGAAGTGCGTTGGATTATACGTTGTGTGTACCTGATGCTAATGTAAAGAAATCATGGAAACATGATGATTATAATGATAAGTACACATTTGATGGTTATGAAGTTAGCGTGCCTGTGAAGAAAAATGTGCAGGGCAGGATGCAGGATGCGAAAGCAACTTTTTATGTAAGTCCTTATTCAAAGACGTATCATGATGCCAATGGTTTATTTGTGGCAAAAGGCTATTCGTATGAGGGTAGTTATAATTATGCGTTGATGACAGGTAAGGTTTACGCAAATAAGAATGGTGTGGTGCATCAGGTCTTAGATGTGGATGCTTTACGAGAGAGTTGTAAGAAAGCTGCAGCGTTGAATGTACAGACATCTGTTGATTTTCAGCCACAGCAGAATGGTTATGGTAATAATGGACGGCAGGTGGATGCTTCGTATCATGAGACTGTATATGTAGAGCGTAATCCTGAGTCAGAAGTATCAGATACAACATCAGTGCAGAATACCGATGTGGTTGTTGAAAACACAGATTCCGGCAGTCATATTATTCCATCACTTCGTTGTGTTGAATTAGAGGAATTCAATCGGGATAAGAAACAAAAGGCAGATATGCTTGCGTATAATTCTTTAACGCAGAATTATAATGAGTTAGTGGATTTTGCAAATGCTCATGGCTGGGAATTAGAGACAGAGCCATATACAGAAGAACTTCGTACAGGTGATTATTATAAGGATTCGTTAGCATTACGTAATGTACGTGATGATATGTTTGACGAATTAATTGATTTGTGTGATGAGAATGATGTAGATAAAAATCAGTTGCCGGACATTAACACAGTGCATCGTGTTGTTTATGATAAATCTACAGGTGAATCGAAATCGCCAGCTGAGAAATTAATGGATTTCAATGCAGAGCGTGGTTTGTCTTTATTAGATGGTGACAAATTAAAAGTACATACATCACCGTCTGGTCAGGTATATACGGCAAGTTACGCAAAGTATGCGTTGTCTGATGCCGAATGTGAAGCATTGGAAAGTGGTGAACCGATTGTATTGTCTGGTATTGCGGATGATAAAAATCAGAGCGATTATAACGTTGTTGTAAATCTTGTACAGTTAGCGAATCCAGATGCAAACGGAAAAACACATATGTTGAACGTAGAGAAACAGATTGATGTAACACATCCTGATTTTAAGGATTTATATAACGAAGGCTATATTTTACATCATGATGATTATGATATGTTACGGCATGTTGTTACGATACAAGAAGGTGCCTATGCTTTGACGGATAATAATCGAAGTGGAAATGCTGCAACTGCTGCAACGAAAAAGAAGAGTGCATCTGAACGTTGTGCTGAAATTCATGAAAATGCAGGCGGAGAACGTGTCTTTTCCAAGCGTAATTATACGATAGCCAAATGGTACGATTTGTATTCAAAGACGGATAAAGTGATTGAAAAATCACGTGATGCATCAAAGATTGCAGAGACGAGACATCGTTTGCTGCAGGAACCACCAACAAAGAATGAAGCCAATCGAGGTTTTACAAATCGTTTTGATGCTGTATATTTTGACCAGCATTGTAAGGCTGAGAACAATTTGGTGAAGAAGTGTGCAGAAATCATTGACGAGTCCAAGAAGCATCCTGAGTTGAATTCAAAGTCATATTTGAAGTATATTGCTGATGTAACAGCTGCAAAGGAAGAAGCTGATGAAAAATTGGCGAAGTATCGAGAAGAAGAGACTTTACGAAGAACTCCTGTAAATGATGAGCGATATGCGAATATGGGTTTTGCGAATGAATATGAAGTAAAGGTTTTTAAGGATTACAAGGAATATCAGGGTCGTAATAATGCACGTAAGACGGTGCAGGGTGAAGATTCTGTTGCAAGGTTTAAGCGTTTGGAAGAAACGTTATCCCGTCGTGGTGTTGCCGTGCCAAGTACGGATGATGATTTTGACTTTTCTTGATGCTGTTGATTAACGTATTGTAATCAACATAATTGTATGTTATAATAATTTCGTATCAGGAAAGGAGCTATAACTCATGTCGAATTATAAAGATTATAAAGATGCCTATATGGTGTGTTTACGTGCATTGTTTGATGATGTCTTAACATTTGACGAAGAAACGTTTGCGTTATTAGATGCTAGTTTTGCATCAGTGGAAAATGATGGTGACTATATTTGTTCAAAAGGTTTTGAACGTTGGCTGCAGGTGCAGCTGCCATATATTTATGGTGCTTTCTTATCCAGAGAAGATTTTACAAAGAATGTATATGATGTAATGTACTATTTTGTAGCGACTGGCAAAGAAGTGGCTTTTCAGAAGTTAAAGGTAAAGCCTATAAACGAAAAGATGTCTGACCGTGTGTATACAGTGACATTTCAGAATTTTAGTCAGAATGTATATGCACAGTGGCTTGATTTGATTAAGACACGCATTACGTATCTGAATAGTTTATCTGAATGGATTGATGAGCAGGCATCAAAGATGACAGCGTCACATAAATATATGCTTACATTTATTTTGTTCAATTTTCCGGTTTTCGTGCAGTTGTTAATGAGGGATGCGAATTTTTTACAGGCATTTGAAATTGGTACAGAATATATGGCAGATAGATACAAATATGTTCACTATGAATTACATGGTGAAATGTTGGAACTGGTTGATGATGAAAAGTATAAATAAAGAAATATAAATAAATACAGAAATACATGCAGAAGCACTCACGATGAAAGTGAGTGCTTTTTATGATTATTTATGTGTTGAATATAATTGTTTTCTGTAGAAAATTCAATGAAATTTGTTCTTGAGATTTATTAATGGACATGATATAATATATTCGTAAATCAGGCAATTTTACACATATGTACGGCATGACCTGTCGGAGTTTATGCTATGGATGAAATTGTAAGTCAAGTATTGGCTCATTTGCTGATGTTTGCATGTTTCTGATATAGAAGCTTGAAAAAGCAAGGTTACACATGGGTTATGTGAAAGATAAAATAAAAGTGATGAAGATACCGCATCGGATATAAGGCAAAATGTGAACAGTGGAGTTTTATAAATTGATGGAACGCCGTGTACGGTGAAAGTCGTATGCACGGTGTGGACCGGGGGAAAAGATGGAGATGACTTCAAAGTTTTACCTATCGGTATTGTTTATGGTATTGCAATCACTGCAATGTCATTTTTCACCGACCCGACAATATCAACTTTAACATCAGGTACACCTTCTCAGAATGCAGACCTGCCGGGTATGTCATTCCCACGCTGTTTCGGAGTTCGTTTCCATCCTGATTTCTTGAGCAAATATCATTTAATTGGTATGCAGGCTCGTTGGCATTCTTATGCTGACAAGGATTTCAAGAAAGACCTTGGAAAAGACTTCTATCATGAGGATTTGGTTTCTCGTGAAGGCTGGGCAAAGTATTACTTTAAAGGAAAGTATGATAAGGATATTGCCTATTGTAAGTTGGAAATCGTAAATCCACAGACGGATATGTTGATACGTACTTTTTATTTCCAGTTTAGGAAATCGTATCAGACGTCATTGGATGCAAGATATTACGTCGAAGACCCAATCTTGGGTGATAAAATCGTAAAGAATGGTGTGCTTATTGAGATTCGTAAGTTCAAGAAAAAGGACGGTACGATTGTTTTCAAGAAGGCAAAAACATCGTTTGATGAAGAGAAAATCATTGACGTATTATCGACAACAAAGCGTGAACGCGTAAAAACTGCTGCAATAACACAGACAATGGTGCGTTATAGTGAGAAACCGAAAATCGTGTTCTTGGTGAGAATGACATATGATGTGATAAATGCGTAGTCATATGTGAGCCGTCTCTAATGAAATCATCAAGTAGATTAGAGATTATAAATGGAGAAATAAGCTGGAAAGCGGTTTGCAACCGTAATCAGACAGTTAAGGCTATGGATAATACTATAGTCAACGGCAACGCATAGAAGTTGAACCTATGACTGAGATGTTGTAGAATATAATACTTCCAAGAGTCTCCATTATCGGATGATACTTGTGCAGAGCAAGTGATAAGAAGTTATGCTGGACATACATTGTAATGATGTAGAAGTAAAGATAAAAAGCTTTACGATAACAATTCGAACACCTCCGCATCTCATGAAATATGCAAAATTGATTCTTATTTTGTTAAAGCAGTTAGTTGACCTGAATTTCGATAAGTCTTATATGACGAAAAGTGAAGATGATTTACAATGTATTCAATGCGAAGTTGTAAATTTTGCTGTCTATGACGAAGCTATCGTGTAGGTCGTAGATAATTAGTGGGGAAATAAGCTGGAAAGCGGTTTGCAACCGTAATCAGAGAGTGAAGGCTATGTGTAAAAACATAGTCAACCGCAACGAGTAGGTGGTGAAACTGTAATTGAGATGTTACAGAATATAATCTACCCACGAGTCTCCACTGTCGGATAGCATGAATGCAGAATTCATGGCAAAAAGTTACTCTGAACATACATCGTAATGGTGTAGAAGACAGGATAAAGAGCCTGTCGATAACAAGATTGAATCAGAAGCCGTTATATAAAACTCGATTTATGTTGGATAATGTATTGATAAATTAGAATTTGTATAATTTATCATAATTACGATGTCCTGCACATCTCGTGAGAGGTGTGTACCCTCACAAGTTAAAACTATGGAAAAGCCTTAAGAGCCTGTCTGCCACAACGTAGCTGGAAACGGCAAGCGTGATGGAGCGAAAGCGGAAAGAAGTTAAAATACAACATATATGTTGTATGATAGGATGATAATATGCTGAAATACAAAGTCGCATATGCTTAATGCGATGCTAAGTTATCATTAGAAAAGGGCTAGTTTAGTTAGGAATGTCCGTAGCGTAAGAGCCGGATAACCTTCAACGACTGGGAGATTGGGAGTCTCCGTTAGTAGTGCAAGCAAATGGCACATACGAAAAATATGTGGACTTAGTATATTAATATTAAGTTTGACGCATAGTCTGACCTACGTCCTGTAATGGGAGTGCATAGGAATTGACCTAGCATTTGTGTTGCGAACAAATGAAACAGAGTGCGAGTTGGGTAACCTTCAGTCAGAAGGTCATGGAATTTCGGGATTCGAAACGATGCTGTCCATCGGACTTGGACAGGAACAGCAGTTTACGCTGATATTACAGACTCTCCAGCAGTTGAGTAAAGTCGCTCCATGTATTCAGTAATGAGTGCATGTCTTTACATCAGTTAAAACTAGGAAGAAGCTAAAACCTGCACGCCACAACGTAGCTGGAAACGGCAAGCGTGACGGAGCGAAAGCGGAAAGAAGTTAAGAGTGTGTTTTACACATGGCAGGATGATAAATTGGTTAAATGAAAAATTGTATTTGTAGGAATACAATCCTTATTTATCAGTATTTTAAAATTGAATAATGTTGAAAAATATGAAAATTTCGTGTATAATTTAATTAGGTGATGTTTATCGTGACCATATTTTTAGAAAGTATATGATGTTTTTTTATGAATTATGAAGATTTGTCAGGACAACAGTTTAATAATCTTGAAGTGATTGAACAAGCTGATGATTTTGTATCGCCTACAAATGGTAAACGTGAACGTATGTGGAAGTGTAAATGTTTATTGTGTGGTGATACTGTTGTTACTAGAGAACGAAATTTAAAGTCTGGTCATATTAAATCTTGTGGTAAAAAACATAGACGTGTTACGAATTTGGTTGGTCAGCATTTTGGTGATTTGGAAGTGATTGAACGTGCGCCAAATACATATTCTGGTACAAAACGTGTAACAAGTTATGTCATGTGGAAGTGCAGATGTAAATGCAATCGTGAGATTGTAACGCGTGCTACATCATTGATAAATGGTCATACAACATCTTGTGGTATTTGTTCACGTAGTGAGTCAAATATGGGTAAAGGTTTAGATGACATATCACATCAAAAATTTGGATATTGGACTGTTTTAGAGAAAAGTCGTAGTTTAATTGAACCTAGAGGTCGTCGTGTTACTTTGTGGAAATGTCGGTGTCGGTGTGGTGAAATTCGAGAGTTGAGAGCTGGTACTTTGAAACAAGGTCTTAGTTATTCATGTGGCTGTTATGCTACTGAACGCCGAGTTGAAAGAGCATCTCATGGTATAGGTATTTCTAAATCAGAAAAATTGGTTTCAGATTTTCTGATGACACAGGATGTTTATTTTGAACCGCAAAAAGTATATCCAGATTTGCGTGGTGATTTTGGTTATCAATTATCATATGATTTTCTTGTTTATAAGGATTTTGAGCCATCATTTTTGATTGAATGTCAAGGTAAGCAACATTATGAACCTATTGAATTCTTTGGTGGTGAAAAACAATTTGCAATTCAAAAGAAAAATGATAATTATAAGAAGCAATATGCTATTGCACATAATTTACCTTTAATAGAAATTCCGTATTGGTATTCTGATGAAGAATCAATCAATGTTATTCGAAATATGCTTTAAAATACATAATGTTTTGTTTAGTTAGGAATGCTCGTAGTGTAAGAGCCGAGTAACCTCTATCGACTAGGAACTTGGAAGGTTCCGTTAGCGGCGTAAGCAAATTTTTATTTAGACGTGCGCGAAAAATAGATGGGCTTATTAATAATAAGTTTAACATATAGTCACAACGATGCCTTGTAATGGGGGTGCATGGGAATTGACCCAGCGTTCGTGTTGCGAACGAACGAAAGAGATTGAGACGTGTATGGAGATTCTGTAGATAAGATTGTGCAGGGAAATACTTCAAATATAGTAAACTTTATTCATAACATGTATTCAATGCGAAGTGTTATGAAATGCTGTCTATGGTGAAATTGTCATGTATACCATAGATTATGAGTGAGGAAATAAGCTGGAAAGCGGTTTGCAACCGTAATCAGACAGTTAAGGCTATGAGTAACGTTATAGTCAACGGCAACGCATAGGTGGTGAACCTGTAACTGAGATGTTACAGAATATAATCTACCCACGAGTCCTCACTGTCGGACAATACTTGTGCAGAACAAGTGGCAAAAAGCTATGCTGGACGTACATTGTAATGATGTAGAGGTAAGGATAAAAAGCCTTACGATAACAATTCGATTTTTGAAGTCTACAGACGATAGTATGCTTGATACATTGCAGAAAATGTCTGGAACTACTCATAAAACGTTTATTGAGTCTAAAAATGTAACGATGGATAAGAGTCAGTTATTCATGCGTGTAAAGCCGGAAGTTACATATACAGTATCTACGAAAGAAGTGCCTGTTATTTCGTATAACGATATGGCATTTATTTCAGAACGTAACAGTATTGTATTCCGTGCTGGTGATAGTCCTATTTGGAATCGTAACGAAACGATATTACCAATGTCATGGCGTTTGTTTAAAGATACAATTGTCCATGCTGGACATGATTATACACTGCAGACAATACCGACATTGTCCTCAGCATTGGATTTTGATTTACGTAAAAATCAGCCTGATTTCAATGAAATGCTTTCGAAGAGAATGGCACAGGCAAATGTGTCCGAAGAAGCACAGACAAAATACAAAGAAGCTTATGGCTATACTGATTACGAATTATCAAGACTTGACCCTGATGTTTATTCAGATGAGATTATGCAGGTTATTGAAGAAAAGATTCGTCGTCGTAAAGCTGAAGAGGAAAATGTAGCTGAGTCTGATTTCGAAGATTACATGCCTGATATGACCGATGACCAGTTTGTAGCATCTGATATTGAAGATAATACGGAAGTATTGGAAGAAGCTGCAAAAGCACAGCAGGAAATGGAAGACAGATGTCGGAAACGTTATGCTGGTGGTCGTATTTCTAGAGAAGATTTGATTGCCAAAATTGGTGGTTATAATCATCAGTGGGATGAGGATATCATTCGTGTTTATGCGGATTTACGTGGCGACTTTGGTCGTGATACGGAATATTTTGTGGTGAAGCCACAGGATAAAGGTCTGTATGGCATTGATGGTACATGCTATATCAGAGAAGCAGGCGATTCTGATTTGGATAAACTTTACAATGAAGATGCAAAAGACCCGAATAAGAGGGTGTTTAAAGGTGTGGATGAAGCCACAATGACCGCTGAACAGAAACGTCAGTTTGCTGATGAGAAAGAAGCTTTTGCTGGATTTGTTGTAGAGGATGCATTTTACAAGTTCTTGGCATCATTAGACCGCTGGGATTTTGTAAAGGGTCGTTTTGATTCAGAAATGGCTCGTCGTATTGATGCATAATCTGAATTGCTAAAAGTTATAAAAAGGGACTTTTTTGTGACACAAAAAGGTCTCTTTTTTGTACATGAAAACATGCGTTTTTTGTTGATAAATCAACGTATTTTTGGTATAATAATAGTGAATAATAAAGTACGAAAAGGAGTAAAATAATATGAATTATGGCTCATATTTGATTGGTGATACGGTCAATGTTGATGGTGTAATTACGAAGATAGATAAAAAGTATGACGCTGGTGTTTTTGATTTTTGGTTTGTTGTTGAGAACAATATCGGTGAGACATTTTGTTGCTGTGTGAAAAATTTCAGAACAAAAATCAGTGTTGGTTTTCATATGAAATGTGAATTGGTGTGTACTAATATAAGACAAAATGGTCGATTTACTAATTATTATTTTGGTGTGAATTCTTATGAATTGTGTAATGTGGTTGGTCGTGCTGATATTGTTAAGTTTCTATCGTCATCTATCTTTGTAGGTGTTGGTAAAAAGACAGCAGAATCTTTATATGATTTGTATGGTGATGATACCTATGATATGTTATGTAATCATTTTGATGTGGTACAGCAGGATATTCATTTAACACCAAAGCAAATAGAGTCTTTATCATCTATTTCAGATAATCAGGCAGTTAATATCATACAAAAAGAATTTCCACGTTTAGGTTTATCACGTATACAAGATATTGTTGTTCATAGCAATGGTATGAGTCCTCATGGTATTATTTTACGAATTAAACGAAATCCATATGCTATAGATTCTTATTGTGATGTGAATATACCGATTAAGGTACGTGATGAGATATATTTGGAAGATATGCATGGCGATTTAGATGATGACAAACGTGTGAATTATTTATTTGCTTATTTTCTAATGGAGTATTGTCGTGATTCTAAAGACACATATGCATCTACTTGTACAACAGAGGATATGTCAGGAATTGCAGGTATTTGGTTAAAAAGCAAAGTGCCATTTATTACATCAGTTCCTGTTGGTGTGTATGAAAATGGATATTATAGAGCATTAACAGCTCAACAAAAAATTGATACTATGGCATCTTATTTGTATGATACAATTGTAGCTTTACATTCACGTTTGGGAAGTGACCTACAATTTAAGATTGTAACGGATAATGTTACGCAGGAACGTCGTATTTATGATAGAAAAACGTATCGTTATGTATCTGATTTACAGAGTTCTTTAAGTTCTATGTTAGCTGGCTGTTATACAAAACAGCAAAAACAGGATAAAGTAAATGTGTTTCGGGCTTGGTATAAAAATGCTGTAAAGAACGGGTTAAAATCATTAACGGATGAACAGTTAAAAGCTGTAGAAACATCTGTTTCGTCAAAATATAGTATTATTACGGGCGGTCCGGGGCGAGGTAAGACATATACTGCATCTGCTTTGCTTGAGTTTGTGAGAGCAACTTGTGGAGATATGATTATGCTTGCACCTACCGGACGTGCGGTAAAGAAATTAAAAAACGACACTGGCTTTCAAGATGTCGAAACGATTGCACGTTTTCTTTTGATGAATCAAGATATGGCATCACATCCTGATGTTGTATATGATACAAATCATAACGAGATAAAATTAAAAGATAATACGTATGTTGTCATTGATGAAGTGTCCATGTTAAATCTTGCAGACGGTAGTCGTTTATTTCAAATATTGCGTAAATGTCATATCATATTGATGGGTGATATTAATCAATTGCCACCGATTGATGCTGGAAATGTATTGCATGAGATTTTAAAAGTTAGTACTATTTTTAAGAATGAATTTCCGATTTCATTTTTGACTAAGAATATGAGAACATTATATGCAGATATCAGTGACGTTGCTGATAAGCTGCAAGACGGTTCATTAACAATCCGTGATTTATATTCACAGCATGTTACATTTCATTTGCTTCAGGAAAATTTATTGCCAGCTGTTATCGATGAATTAGCAGCGGATGTTGCTGTTGATAAATATAAATCAAGTTTGGGCAAATATGGTTGTGAAGATATTATGTTAGTATCACCTAGAAAAAAAGGTGCTGCAGGTGTGAATACATTAAATAGACGTGTCAGAGATTTTTGTAATCCATTAAGTGCAACAACCATTGATAATGTTGTGTGGCATCATGATAATGCATCAGGTAATGATTATTTTGAAGATAAAGGTATGGAATGTCCGGGCTGTATTGCTTATTATGAAAAGAACGGCAATAAAAATGTACCTGTTATGTATCGTATTAATGATAGGGTCATTCGTATTAGAGATAATGATGCTGAGAAAGAATGGGTTGTGTATAAGAACAATAATATAAGTTCTGATGTTTTAGAGGTAGGCAATGGTTTTTATAATGGTGAATCTGGTACGATTGTTCGGTTTGAACGTGGACCAAAAGAAACTTTCATCCATATTTTGTTAGATGATGGAAAATATGTTCGTTTAAGTGTTACAAAAAATGAATTGTCTGTTTTGTCATTGGGTTATGCAATCACAGCACATAAGGCACAGGGTTCTGAAGCACCTGTTGTGATTAATGTAATTCCAGAAGAAGTTGTGAATATGGATAGACATAAAATATTCAAGCGAGCATTTTATACGAAGAATAGTGAGTATACTATTTGTACACGTGCAAAAGAAGAATTATATATTATTGGTACAAAATCAGGATTTATGGATGTGATTCATTTGGAGCAATATATCAGTCGTTGTAGAGTTGGTGATAATGTTATTTTACGTGAATATAAGCGTCTGATGCGTGAAACGAACAATAATAAAGCATTGAGAGCTAATTTTGTAAATGAATTTACAGCAATGCGTGTGATGTATGGTAATGCATATGTTGATATGATTGATGATTACTTAGATAAGAATGATTATAAGTAATAAATGTGTTGTGCCATGTTTTAATACATGACACAACAATAATAGAAAGTGAGGTTTTGAAATGGGATTTTATGACGATGATGAAGATGTGTCTGTAGATTCGAAAACACTTTATCAGTTGCGTGTAGAAAAGTCATGGTTTCGAGGGAAAAATGTATTTACAGACCGCATGTATGATTATGAGCGTCAATTGATAAATGCAAATAGTGTACAGATGCCTATTAATGCGGGTAATATGATTTATGTTATGATGCGGCGATTAGACCCTTCTGATTTTGAACGACAGGACGCATTAATTGATTCTTATCGAGATTTGATGTATAAGTTGTCATGGGTGAATGTCATCTGGTATCGAAATGATAGAGGATATTTACATATTGAGGGCGAAAAGTCTGATATTATGTGGGCGTTATCTTTTATTACGCAGGTATTTCCTGATGAACCACTTTCATGTGAGAATATTTCACAAATATCGGATAATGGTGTAAAAAATGTAGATTTTGCTGTGCAAAATGGTTCTTATACTGGTGCGAATATGCGTGAAGCGCAGAAGCAGAATGATGTATTACCAAACATTTGGGAATTAAAGAACGTAAAATCACCTGTAAATGACACAGATAATTATGCTGGTACTGGTGTGGATTATTCTTATATGCATACACCGGAAACTGGTGAATTGTTTGCAATTTCTGATGGACGTGTAGCTGAGTATATTCGTATGGATGAACGTTATTTACTTGGTGACCAGTATGGTGCTGATATTGACCCTGTAACACGACATAATATTTCGGCAAGTTGTATTAAAGATTTTGAGGATATGGTTCACACACAGACAACCATTCCATATGATTTGTATCGTATGCGTTATGTTGCATTTATGAATAAGATTCATAATTTGGAAAAACAGATTGGTGGTTTTGAAGTCAGTTGTTATGATATTCTTCCGATTGGAGAACGAGGTCTGCCATATGCATCTTCAGAGACTTTAGAGAGAACGAATAATTTGGATTGTGGTTCATTGAAATATCAATTAGATAAGATTAAGAGAAACAAACAGCATCTCACACAGGTAGAACGTAAAGAGTTAATGAAAACGATAGGTCATTCTATTTTGTATCGTATTGACGGATATGATATTGAATATCAGACTTATATGATTACAGGTTCCTCACCGGATATATGTGCAAATGTACGTATGCAGATGGTTTGTGCATTGTATGCTGATTTTGCAGAAATTGATTCTTATAATTTGATGGCATTTCCTGATTCAGTATATCGTGCTTTGTGTAATGACCCTGAAAATGCAACATATCAAATGACGGAATTTGAAAAACAGCGTTTACAAGTGTTTGGTCGTGGTTATTATAACTTTTTGCTTTATCAGATGGATAACGTAAAGAATAAGAGACTGCGTGCTATTTTTGAAAAGGCTTTGAAAATATTGGAGAAAAGATATTTAAAAATCTCTTGATATATCAGTATATTTGTGCTATACTTCGATTATAAAATTCACGTAGGAAAGGAAATATGAAATATGACTAAGTTAGGTAAAATCGCAATTGTAGGTGCTGCTTTCGGTGCTGGTGTTTATTTGGCTCAGAAATGTATGCCAAAGATGTCTGTGTTCTTTGCTCATGAAGATGACGATGATATGGATGCAGCTGGTGAAACAGAAAATGTAAAAGAAGACGAAAAAGAGGATGCGGAAAATACAGAAAAAGATACTTGTGACGGCTGTGACGGTCATTTATGTGAGATTCATGCAATTCCGTTATCAGAAGCTCCAGCTGATGTAAGAGCAGTAGTTCATGCAATTGATGATGCATTACGTCAGTGTCATGCTGATGCTGAGAATGCTGATGAGAATGATGAAGATTTGAATGTAGAGGATTACAGCTTAACAGACGAAGACTTTGAGGATTTGGACATGCTGTTCGAGAGCGACGATTTTGAGTTGCCGAATGGTCAGTTTGAGGAACCATATTTTACAGTATAATTGCTATGCTTTAATGGGTGGGTAATTTTACCCACCCGTTTTTGTTTGTAAAAATACGTTGATATATGACTGTATTTTGTGTATAATAGATATTGAATTTATAGAGAAAGTGAGGTTATTCATTTTGGGAAAGAAAAAGAACGAAGATTTGGAAGAAACGAAAACTGCTTCCGTTGTTCAAATTTCAAATTGGGATGATTGGTTTCGAAATTGTGGCGATGTTTATAAGGACTTGCTGACATATGAGGATGATATGCAAAAGTATTATAATTTGCAGAATTCAAAAACAGAAGCAGGACGGATGCAGGCATCACGTAGTTTTCAATCAAATCATGTATCAAAGTTTTACGAGAAGAATGTAACAATTCCTATGTGGAAAGGAAAGAAAATTCTTCTTGCTGGTGTTATATCATTAGGCGTTGGTCTTGTGGTATTTGGATTATTGTTTTTTTTACGATTTGGGTTAGATTTTATAAAGTCAGCAAGTTATGGTGTTATTTGTGGTGCTGTTATTAGTATTGCTATTAGTGCCATTATGTGTTTTATCCATAGTTTTCAGGTAAAGCGTTTGACAAATGATATGGATTTGTTAGACGAAAAGCTTCGTGACCGTGTAAGTTATATACCGCCAAAATATCGTAATTCACAAGCTGTAAACATTTTTTATGATTTATGGAGTACATACGGTATTGTAACGTTTAATCAGGCTGTTGCTGCGTGCGATGATTATTTACTTGGTAACAATATGATTGGTGCATATATGGCTGAACTGTTTGATGTTCCGTATAAAAATGCAGGTGTTGCACAGGACTATGGCACATCGACGGATAGAGGTCTTTATGCAAGTGGTGAAAAGCCAAATGACCCGAATCTTCCTGATGATATTGTTTCAAAGACATACAAGGGACCGGAAGATGCAGATGCAAAATTGAATGAATTGATTGGTCTTGATAATGTGAAAAATCAGGTTCGTCAGATGAAGAATCGTATGAATTTCTATGGTCAGGCATCTATGGAAAAGATTTCTGGAAATCATATGGTATTCTTAGGACCTCCGGGTACAGGAAAGACGACGATTGCACGTATCATTACCAAAATCTTGTATGATTTTGGTTATATCAAAGAAAACAAGTGTGTTGAGGTTGACGGTGGTTATATGAAGTCACCATACGTTGGTCAGACATCGGAACGTGTATCTGCAATTTTGCGTTATGCTATGGGCGGTGTATTGTTCATTGATGAAGCATATATGATGATGGATGATAAAGCAAGTGGTTCTGCTGGTTCAGAAGCGACTGGTGTTTTATTGAAAGCAATGGAAGATAACAAGAATGATTTTGTTGTTATCTTTGCTGGATATGAAGACAGTGTCAACCGTTTACTTGCCAGCAACGAAGGTTTTGCATCACGTATTAAGCATAAGTTATATTTTGATAACTTTTCTGTTGATGAATTGTGTCAGATATTCAAAATGATGCTTGGACAATATACTCAGAATGGTGAGTATACTATTGAAGATGATGCAATGGATTTATTGCGTAGACATTTTGATAAAGAGCGTAATATTCCGGGCTTCGGTAATGCACGTGTTGTTCGTAACTCTTTGGACAGCATTTTGGATAATCATGCAGACCATTATATGAATCATGAGATTGCGGAAAATAAGAAGTTTGTTATTACGTTGCAGGATGTAAAATCTTATGTTGATGTAAGACAGAAACAGATGGTTGAAGATGGTCGTAATTTTATTGCAAGTAAGAATCTTGATTCAACGATTGTATCTTTACAGGAGTTGAAAGGAAAAACAAAGGCTGGTTCAAAGAATCCTGATAGGGATTTGGAACGTTTGACCGGACTGCAGGTTGTAAAAGATGAAATCAGTCGAATGAAAGCTCAGTTTGAATTTTACGATGGTAAAATTGATTCGGAAGGTAATCATATGGTGTTCTTGGGACCTCCGGGTACAGGAAAGACAACTGTTGCATCTATTATGACTGGTTATTTGTATAAGATGGGCTTGATTCAGGAGAATTCTTATCTGGATATCAATGGTGATTTCTTACGTGGTATGTATTTGGGACATACAGGTAAGCGTACAGAAGCTGTTGTTCAGTATGCACAGGGTATGGTACTTTTCATCGATGAAGCATATCTGCTTGCAACAAGTGATGGTCAGGCTGATAGTTTTGGTCAGGAAGCTGTTGGTGTATTGCTTGATGCAATGGAAAAATATCGTAAGAATTTTGTTGTTATCTTTGCTGGATATGAAAAAGAAATGAACAATTTCTTGGATATTAACTCAGGTTTGCGTAGCCGTATCAGTTTACAATTTCATTTTACATCTTATACGCCACATGAGTTGGCTCAGATGTTTAAGGGTATTGCAAGACATCATAAGTTTACGGTTGAAAAAGATTGCTGGGTTCCATTCCAGCAGTATATGAAAACACAGGTAACAAATCCTAGATTTGCCAATGGACGATTTGTAAGGTCATTCTTTGAGAAGGTAAAGAAACAGCATATTATGAATTATTCTAAGAAAGTATATTCTGATGATAAGAAGTATGTTATCACATTGCAGGATATGGAACCGTTGTTTACAGCAGATTCTCTTGAAGAGTCTGATGTTTAACATAGATGTGGGTGCTGATATATCAGCACCCATAATTTTTAATAAGGGAAAAATGATTAATATGACAAATAAAATAAAAGATATGATGTGTCAGCATGAAATTATAGATATTGGTGGTGATTTATATGTTATTGATGGCAAAGTGTTTTATACTGTAATGCGTTAATGAAATATATAAAATATGTTGATATATGGTATGATTTTGTGTATAATATGAGGTATGGATGAATAAAAGAAAGGACAAACAAAAACATGAATGTGAAAAAAGTTGTAAAGAAGATAGAAGCATATCGTGGCAAAATGATGGCTCTTACGGATGAACAGTTGCAAGCAAAAACAGATGAGTTTAAAGAACGTGTAAAGAAAGAGTCTTTGGACAAAATGTTACCGGAAGTATTTGCTGTTGTACGAGAAGCAAGTCGTCGAGTGCTTGGTATGGAACCATATCCGGTACAGATGATGGGTGGTATCGTATTATTTAACGGTCAGATTGCTGAAATGAAGACAGGTGAAGGTAAAACGTTGGTTGCAGCAATGCCGTCATATCTTATGGCTTTGACAGGTAAAGGTGTACATGTTGTAACGGTTAATGATTATCTTGCAAAACGTGATGCTGATGAAATTGGTCAGGTTCATCGTTTTTTGGGATTGACAGTTGGTTGTGTTTTGGCTGATATGCCAAATCAGGCACGAAAAGCTGCATATAATTGCGACATTACATACGTAACAAATTCTGAGTTAGGATTTGATTATCTGCGTGATAATATGGCTATGAAGTTGGAAGAAAAAGTGCAGCGTGGACTTCATTTTGCTATTATTGATGAGGTGGATTCGATTCTAATTGATGAAGCAAGAACACCATTAATTATTTCAGGTGAAAAAGATAAGTCCATGGAATTATATCATTTATGTGATGTTTTAGCAAAAAAGATGGTTCGCGGTGAAACATCTGGTGAACTTACAAAGATGGATATTCTGGCAGGTAACGAAGTTACAGAGACTGGCGATTACATTGTGAATGAAAAAGATAAGTTGGTTTATCTGACTGAAGAAGGAACAAAGAAAGTGGAAGAGTTCTTTTCTTTGGAGAATTATGGGGATGATTCTAATTTGGAAATTCAGCACCATATGATGATTGCATTAAAGGCTCAGAGTTTAATGCATCGTGATATCGACTATGTTGTTCGTGATGGTGAAGTATTAATTGTTGATGAATTTACAGGGCGTATCATGAATGGTCGTCGTTATTCTGATGGTTTACATCAGGCTATTGAAGCAAAAGAGGGTGTAGAGGTAAAGCAGGAGAGTCAGACGCTTGCTACAATTACGTATCAGAATTTCTTCAACAAATATGACCGTAAATCAGGTATGACAGGTACAGCTATGACGGAAGCAAAAGAGTTTCGTAATATTTATGATATGAAAGTCATTTCGATTCCAACAAACAAACCAGTTATTCGTAAAGATATGGCTGATGTGGTGTACTTAACGAAAAAGGCAAAATATCGTGCAATTGTAGATGCTATTAAAGCTGCACATGTAACCGGACAGCCTATTTTGGTTGGTACTGTTAGTATTGAAGTATCTGAGTTGTTAAGTGATATGTTGAAAAGTGAAGGTATTCCTCATGAGGTATTGAATGCAAAGCAGAATGAACGTGAAGCTGAAATTGTATCATTGGCTGGACAGTTTAATGCAGTTACGATTGCAACAAATATGGCTGGACGTGGTACTGATATCAAGTTAGATGAAAAAGCCCGTGAAGCAGGTGGATTGTTTGTAATTGGTACAGAACGTCATGAGTCTCGTCGTATTGACAATCAGTTACGTGGTCGTTCTGGTCGTCAGGGTGACCCCGGCAAATCAATCTTCTATATTTCTTTGGAAGATGATGTTATGCGTTTGTTCGGTGGTGAACGTACACTTCGTATGTTCAAGAGTATGGGTCTTGATGAGAATGCAGTATTGACACATAGGTCCTTGAGTAAAGCAATTGAAAACGCTCAGAAGAAGATTGAAGGTAATAATTACGGTATCAGAAAGAATCTGCTTGATTTTGATGAGGTTAATAATCAGCAGCGAGATGCTATTTACGCAAAGCGTGATATGCTTTTGAGTACAGATAATGTTCATGAAGATGTTTTACGTATTATTCGCGATGTAATGGCTGATTTGGTTGATGAGTATTGCGTTGGCAAAACGGCATTTGATTGGGATTTGGATGGTCTTGAATTTGAAATGAAAGATTTGACAAAGCTTGATTTTATGGTCGATGTGAAAGCCAGATTAAAGGTAGAAGATGTTGAAAAGCAGATGACAGATTGGATTTTGGCACGGTTTGCTGAGAAGCAGGAAGAAAATTCTGATGAAGAAAATGCTCGTATTGAACATATTGCCATGTTACGTTCTATTGATACAAAATGGACGCAGGAGCTGACAGAATTAGAGCAGGCTCGTCAGGGTATCGGTTTGATGGGTTATGGTCAGAAAGACCCTGTTGTAGAGTATAAACTGCAGGCATATGAACTGTATGAAATTATGATTAAGGAAATTCATAAGTGGATTGTACGTATGCTGTTTAGAGCAAAAGTTATCAGACCTGTTATGGTTGACGATGTATCAGAAAATGTACAGACAGTTCCTGATACGGATGTTGTTGACCCATCTTTGTCAGATGATACCTCTGCTGTATTAGATAATATGTCTGAAAACTCAGAAAACTGCTGATAAAAGGCTTGTTTTTACGTTGTATTATAAGATTTCCTATGATATAATCAATATATGATATAGCGATTATAGCGTATTAAATCTAATGAAAGGATGGAGTTTCTTATGGCATATAGTGATTATTATTCAACTAATATGAATGATGCTGCAACAGGTGGTTTATTAGCTGCGTTTGGTCATATCTGGCTTTTTACTATGATTGTTTCTATTGTAACAATCGTTGCAATGTGGAAATTGTTCAAGAAAGCTGGAAAGCCGGGATGGGCTTCTATTATTCCGATTTATAATACATACACTTTGTTTGATATTGTATATCCGGGTCACGGCATTAAGTTTCTGTTGATGCTTATACCATTTGTCAACATTTATATTGGCATCAAGTGCTATATTGATTTGGCAAAAGCGTTTGGTAAATCAGGTGCATACGCACTTGGATTGATTTTCTTAAATCCAATCTTCATGTGTATTCTTGGTTTTGATTCCAGCGTATATGCATATGGTATGAATCATACTGTAAATCAGGCGGTAAGTAGAGAAGATGCTTTAGCTGCACTTCGTGCAAAGAAGCAGAATCAGGACAGATAAAACGTTTCGGTTTAAAAAAAAATACGACAGGAATTTTTTCCTGTCGTATTTCTGTTATTTTAAGAGTGTAAGTGCTTTGTTTATATGACTTTGTTGTAAACCACCATGATGTTTACTATAATAAGTTGATTTACACCAATGTTCGGCTAATCCATAGGATTTCCAATCCCAGTCTTCATCATCAAATATGACGTATTTTTCGGTGTGATGTTCGTCGATATATTGTTTTACTTCGGCTCCACGACCTGTGCCATATTTGAATGTATTACAATCTGTTAAGGCTGTAGTATTGCGTATTCGACGTGTCTGTACGAATTCAAGTTCAATATATGGTGCGTCTCCGATAACAGGTACGTTGTATGTGTCTAATGTCTGGCGTAAAATTGTATAAATATGAGGTGTGTAGTTTTTACTACCACGCCAACTGGATGTGATGACAACTTTTGCGTTTGTTTTATCACATAAGTCTGCAATCATTTGGACTTTTAATGGGTCTATGTCATTTGTTGCGTCATTGATGTAATCTCTACAATTTAGAACGCCATCAACGTCTAAAAATATGATTTTTTCTGGCATATATTTATTTTCTCCTGTAAGAAAAAACCCGCTTTTATGCAGGCTTTTTTGTTACTGTTTGTCATGTATCTCTTTTAAAATGTCATCTATATCGATGGTGAATGAATCCATTGACATAGACTTACTAATGTAAGCATCTAAAATATGGGTACAAACTGTTTCAGCATCATCTTCTGTGTTTAATTTCAACAGCGTATATGATTTGCCATGAAATCTCACATAGATGGTATTGTCTGTTGTTCTGTACCCTAATTCATCCATGTTTTTTAGGTTGATAAGTTTACTGATGTTGTATTTTTTACATCTTATATACATCATTTTCATAATTCTATTGTACCTCATTTTTTATAAGAAATTAGTGTAAAACCCATTATCTTTGGATGATGGGTAGTTCACTATAGTATAATTATAGCATAATTACAGTGTAATGTCACCCTGTGGTCCGACAATACGTGTAATACCTGCATTTTTAATCATTCGTGCACAAATTGGGCATGGATGTGTTTCTGTCATGTCCATTGGTTTTCCATTTTCATCGAATTCTCTACCTGAGAGGTAAAGTGTAGAGCCAATTGCATTGTTTCTGGAAACGGAAATTAATGCATTTTGTTCTGCATGAACTGCAGGACAATCGCTGTAGTCACCGCTGTTGTGAGGTTTGTTTTTACGAGGGCATTCTCTGTGAATGTCACAGCAGTTGACTTCACCTCTGGCGGAACCATTGTATCCGGTAGCAACAACTTCATCGTTTTTGACGATGACTGCTCCATACATACGTTTTAAGCAGGTACTTCTTAGTGATACACATTTTGCAAGTTCTAAGTAATATTCGTCTTTTGAAATTCTCTTTTTACACATAATTTTTATCCTTTCTGATAATCATTTTTTATTTAATTGTGATATATATTCCGTCTCGTTTATTCCATGCAAAAATCGGAATGTTTAGTAGTTTTTCAGATAATTCAGATATGTTACCTTTGAACAAATCTTTCTCATTTGTAGTATAATGCAATCATCAATCGTCATATCAATCATCATCCTAAATTTCAGTTTAGCCAAAAATAATATCTATTCTAAAACGTAGCCATGTAAAATAAAGATGAGTTCCTTTATCCTCCATGCTATGTCAAATGTAGGAATTACAACAATCTGATTAAGTTTACCTTTATTTGTAAATTTCATATATCCTCCACCAAATCCTTAGTTAGTACACAACTACAGTTGTATCTTTTACGTCTTTAATGGTTCGCTGTTTCAAGTTGTTAGGTATTTTCCCATCCTCTACATCCCACAATGAATCAGTTTCAGTAACTATACCTGTAATTTTATGCCTTTTTAGGTATTCTTTGACTGTATGTGGATATTTTCTTTGCATATATATTCACCTCACTAAATCCTTATTTATTTTCCATTTTTTTTTTTTAAATTGATGATGTTCAATTTATCGCAATGACAGAATATAAAAATAAACCCGTAATCATATTGTATTATTTGTAATGTGCATATATAATTAAAACAAGAAATAAAATTAGAAAGTGAGGGCTTTTTATGAAATATCAAGATGTATACAAAAATGGTGTGAATATGGGTTATCATGTTACAAGTGTTCGTGATTATGTAGACAATAATAATGGTCGTTTAAATTCAGAAATTCATATGCAGACACCTTATTTTAACAAAGACAAGGAACCGATTACTGGTTATGCTGTAGTTCCAATTACGCATGAACGTGGTGATGTATTACGTGATGCGAATACAGTTGAATTTTGGACAAAAGGACATAATATGGATTATATGTCTGAAAACGAAATGACAATGTATGACGCAAATGGAACTGTTGTGGATATGAATAAAGAACGTGAAGTAATGCGCCAGTTTGCAGCAGCAGCTTCAGAATATCCGCATGTAGCAACATGGGATGAATATAAACCTTTACAGGAGCGTAATCTGTTACGATTACATATGGATGCTGACGTAACACAAGCTGATTATTCAAAATATTTGGATAAAAAATTGCATGAGATGCGACAGGGTGTGGAATTTATCGGTGAAAATTCTACGAAGTCGGATGTTGCCAGATTGTATGATTCTGTTCGTGAAGACCATGATATTTCAGATGAAGTGTTAGATGATATGGCAAAATCTTTCGGTGATGATGGTATGTCATTTTAAAAATATCCTCATATATGCATAGATTTCTTGCTAAATTGTGTGGATTACGATATAATATACTATGTAAGGTTAGACAAGCAAGAAAGAGAGGAATTTTTTATGACAGAAGTAAGCTGTAGAAGTTTTGAATTTGCAAATAAATTGAGTGACGGATTTACTGTAGTGGAAAATAATAAGCCTGTAAAGGCTTATCCAGAAGCTCAGTTGCCGGAATATCAGACAAAATATTCTGCTGGTGCTGATTTCTTTTGTGCAGAAGACGTTGTTGTTCCGAGTATTTGGAAACAGTTATTTCATGTAATGAAAGCAATGGCTTTATCAGAGAATGGTATTGAAATTAAACCAACACTTGTACATACAGGTGTTAAATCAAATATGGAACCTGATGAGTATTTGGAAATTGTAAATCGTTCGTCTGGTCCTAAAAAAATGGGTCTGATTATGGCAAATGGTGTTGGTATCATTGATGCTGATTATTATTCAAATAAAGAGAATGACGGTGAAATCGGATTTCTGTTTTACAATATTGGCTTCAAAGATAAGACCATTAAAGTTGGCGACCGGATTGGTCAGGGTATCTTTCATAAATTCTTAAGACCGTATGATGAATCAAAAGGTTTACGTATCAAAGATATAGTACGTAGTGGCGGAATTGGCAGTACAGATACCTATATATATGGTGCACAGGAAGAAAAAGATGTAGCATCAGAGTCAAATGAAAAAGCAGAATAACATTACGTAAGGAGATTGAAATCATGATGGACGAAAATCATCCAAAACGTGGTCATAGAGAATACACCAAAGCAAGGGCGACCTTGCTTGGTGTATTAGTTATTTGTGTGTTGATTGAAATTTTGATAGTTGTAATTGGTGGCAGTATTTTTGTTTACTGTGCAAATAAAAGGGCAAAACAGTCTGAGAAGATTGTAAAATCCTATGCTGAGAATGAATTACAGTATTATGATACAGTAGAATGGTTTACATCAGCTCAGAATATTGCTCAGGTTTTGAATATTTCTGAGTCAAAAGGTGATAAGGTGTTGCATCATATTTATGAAATATATCAAGAGCAATTTGAACATGATATTTATGCTGTGACACGTTTTGAACAAATTGATGATACAAATCATTATATTGTTGTAGATAGCGATAGTTATGCAAAGATTGAAGTAGAAATTACAGGAACAGATGTGATATTTGTTCAGGAATTATAGTTTTAATTAAATTAAGAAAGGAAATATGTTATGCCAAGAAAAAAGCAGATGACAGAAGAAGAGTTGATAAGAGAGAAAGAACGTATTGAGCAGCAAATTAAAGAAGTACGTATTAAAGAGAATGTTGATGTCGGAATTATGGTACGTCAGATTTTTGGAAAAGAAATTCCAAATGATAAGGCTGGACGTAAAGCATTTTTTACGAAATTGTATAAGATGTATTTGAAAGAAAAACAGGCTGAGAAATCAAAACAGACATTTGTTGTTCCGTCAATGAATGCTGCGGTAGATAGTGAGCCAACATATGATGAGACTATGGGTACATCTGATGAATCTATGAATGGGGACTAAAATCTCACTAATACCCACAGGCAAGCCCGTGGGGTTGCAGTAAAAATACTGTAATCCATGTGAGTAGCCTAAGTCTTGAAACAAAGACTACGTTAAGAAAGAATATATAGTTACCTACGGATGTAGTACCAAGTCTGTAGCTCTAAGGCATGTGATTAAACAGTTTAAGGTATAGGAACAGTGTTACATGTATATAAACTTAGAAACGATATTGTAAAACTTCTAGCGACAAGGCGTACAAGCAGGCGTTCAAGACGTAACCGTAAAACCAGATACCGCAAACCAAGGTTCAATAACCGTAAGAGGGATAAAGACTGGCTGGCACCGTCAATAAGAGAAAAAATAGGTACACATTTAAAGGTGGTTGATGATACCTGTAAGCTGCTACCAGTGTCTAAAATCATAGTGGAAACTGCTTCTTTTGATATTCAAAAGATTAAGAATCCTGACGTAAAAGGCATTGACTATCAGCAGGGTGAACAGTTAGGGTTTTGGAACGTTAGGGAATATGTACTGTTTCGCGACGGTCACAAATGTCAGTGTTGTAAAGGGAAAACTAAGGATAAAATCCTCAACGTCCACCATATAGAAAGCCGACAGACCGGTGGCAACGCGCCTAATAACTTAATTACGTTATGTGAAACATGTCATACTGGTTATCATAAAGGAACCGTCGAGCTGCCAGCTAAAATTAAACGAGGTATGAAGTTTAAGGATGCAACATTTATGGGTATCATGCGATGGGCTTTTTATGGAGAGCTTAAGAAACGTTATCCGGATGTGTCATTAACCTATGGGTACATAACCAAAAATACACGTATTAAAAACGGACTGCCTAAAGAACACTATGTTGACGCAAGATGTATAAGCGGTCATCCGTTAGCCAGACCATTGGGAACTGTGTTCTATATAAAGAAAGTACGTTGTCACAACAGGCAGATACATAAGTTTAATATTTTAAAGAAAGGTGTCCGTAAACGAAATCAGGCTGAATACGAGGTTTATGGTTTCAGATTATATGACAAAGTTTCATGGAAAGGTCAGACATGTTTCGTTTTTAGTCGTAAATCAACTGGTTATATAATCTTAAGACTTTTAGATGGAACACGCGTCAAAGAATCTGCGAGTTATAAGAAAATAAAGTTACTGCGAATGCGCAGCGGTTACTTAATAGAATCAAGGAGTGTTGCGTTTTGACGCAATTAGATATTATACAGTATCATAAAATTAAGAACCTAATACAATTAAGTAAATAAAGAAAGGTGGTTAGAGGTGGTTCATCCCACAGGCAAGCCTGTGGGTTCCCCCGCCGAGATTTTTATGGCAAAAGTAAAATATTATGGTGTAAAGCGTGGTTTGGTGCCGGGTGTTTACACATCATGGGATGAATGTAAAGCACAAGTTGATGGGTTTTCTGGTGCTGAATATAAGTCATTTAAGACAGAAGAAGAAGCGAATGATTATGTAAATATCGAAAAAGACAATGTAGACGATAAAAATAGTGAAAAAGACAACGAACAAGCACTCATTGATATGGGTATTTGTTACACAGCTGTGCCGAAGTCTGAATCCAAATCAAAAGGATTTGTAGAGTCTGATGTATCAAAATCAGATGATGATTTAGATAAACCATATGCGTTCGTAGATGGTTCATTTAATCCAGATACAGGTGTTTATGGTTATGGCGGATATTTATTTGATGGAACGACCAAATATCCTTTACAGGGGCATGGACGTAATCTGGAAATGGCATCTATGCGAAATGTTGCTGGTGAAATTGAAGGTTCTATGGCTGCTGTTCGAAAAGCCGAGGAACTCGGTATTCGTGAAATGACGATGTTTTACGATTATCAGGGTATTGAGCAGTGGGCTACTGGTCAGTGGAAGACAAATAATGATAGTACAAGAGCATATGCTGAATTTATGAAATCGGATAATCGGTCTGTTGTATTATCTTTTGTGCATACGAAAGGGCATTCAGGAATTGAAGGTAATGAGATTGCTGATGTCATGGCAAAGAATTCTGTAGGTATTGCTTTGACACCGAAACAGCAGAAATTGTATGATAGCGTGTTTGAGAAGTCTCAGGCAACAGCAGAGAAACCTGTGTCAAAACGTATTCAGCTAACAGGTGAACGTCGTCTTCCACGCGTTGCAGAAGCGATGGACGATGTCAGTATGGAATTAGAATGAGAATGGGGTGATAAATATGTGTGATAATGGTATGAAATCATGTCCTCATTGTGGAGCAAATATTGATGCAAAATATGATGTGTGTCCGATTTGTGGTTATGTGTTAGACATTGATTATGCAAATTATAAGTGTAATTATCAGAATCCACAAGGTGTACAGCCACCTGATGCCACAAATGATATGGCAGTTGGCTGTTTGTGCTGTGGAATCGGTTCTTTAATTTTTTGTTGGAATATTATAGGCTTAATTGCCGCAATTGTTGGACTGGTACTTGCACATAAATTAAAGAAAGATGGTGTAAAATCCGGTCTGGTTACTGGCGGTAAGGTATGCTCTATCATTTCAATTGTATTGTTTGCATTATTATTGATATTTCTGATTGGACTTATCGTATTAAGTATTTACATATCTTCTATAGCTATGCCAATGGATGATATGATGTATAATAATATGGCATATCATATGCTATCGGAAAATTATATTGCAATGTTAATTCGATAAAACATAGCATTAGGGTACTTGTATAAGCAAGTACTCTTTTTGTATGTTGAAAAATGTTGATATATGTGGTATAATGATTATGTATTATTAAGAGAGGAAATTAAGAATATGTCTATATTGTTAGATAATATGAAAAAGAAACTGAATGAAAATCAGTTTGAAGTCGCAACGCATACGACTGGTCCGGCTGTGGTTATGGCTGGTGCTGGGTCTGGAAAGACACAGACACTTGTTGACCGTGTTGCTTATTTACATGAAGTTGACCCTTTTGCAAGTGTTCTCATGGTAACGTTTACGAAAAAGGCTGCAGATGAAATGCATTACCGTGTATTAGCGTCTGTGGATATGCCAGAAAATAAGTTTTTAGCATGTACGTTTCATAGTTTTTGTCTTGATTTATTGAAAAAATATGGAAAACACATGGGGATTGAAAAATTAAATATCTGTTCACCTGTTGACTATACAAAGTATATTAAGGCTGCTTTGAATGATAAGCCAATTTATGATGATTTACGTAAATTGGTAAAAGAACCGGGTGTGATACACAGTCTTTTTAGTAAATCTATCAATGCAATGTTGCCGATTCAGATGTTAATCCAATCTGAGGAAGAATTTGCACCGTTGTATGGTCAGGAAGATATACTTGAGATGTTACGGTATGATGTTGATATTTTAATGTTGAAGAATACGCCAAATTCGTATTTTACATTTGATGATTTTATGGCAAAAGCATTGGAACTTCTAAAGGATGATACAATGGCTGCAAGAATTGCAATGAGTCATAAATACATTATGGTGGATGAGTTTCAGGACACAAATAATTTGCAGGAAGCCATCTTATTGCGATTGGCGAAGTATAATACAAATATTGTCGTTGTAGGTGATGTGTCACAGGCAATTTATCAGTTTCGTGCAGCGAATGTAGAGAATATTGTGGAATTTCCGAATAAATTACCGGATTGTAAGCGTTTTGCTCTGGTGTATAATTATCGTTCTGATGAGCCTATCATTCGATTTGCGAATGAAACTATGAAATATAGTATTTATGAATATCATGATATGAAACTTGGTAAGCGGTATAATCCTGAAAGGGATTGTTATGAAAGTCGTGATGGACAGCAATTGCCGGAGTTTCATGTGTATGCAAATACAGATGCGGAAGATGAAGCTGTTATTTCTGAAATGATGCGTTTACATGATGATATGGGTGTACCTTATAGTCATATGGCTGTTCTTTCAAGAACATCAGCATATACGAGTGGTATTGAAACAAAATTGAGTCATTATGGAATTGATTATGATAAACGTGGTGGAAAGAAGTTTCTTGAAACCAGAGGTGTCGTTGCTGTTTTAAATTATTTTCAGTTAATGTTGAATCCATTTTTATTTCCGGCAATTACAAATATTACATCATTGGAGTATAAGGTCGGCGATAAAACGGCAACGGCGATTGCAAAAGATGTATGTTTAAATCATAGTTATGGTTTTACAGATTGTTGCAAGAAAAAGGGTCTTCAGAAGTTGCAGAAAGCTTCACTTGAGTCTTTGTGTTCATTCATGAAATCACTGGACGATAAAGATTTTCATACGCAGTTTCAGATGATAGCAAATTATTATGTGATGACTGTTGCAAATACGATTAAATTGTCTACAAGTAAAGATAAAACGGATGATTATAAAGCATTAGAAGCTGATAAGAAATATATTCAGCGTTTGGATGAAATTTCAAGAAAGTATGACGATGCTTTAACGTTTGTAACAGACATGATAACGAATGCAAATGCTGAGGATGATGACCGTGATGATAATGATGTAGCTGTTGTATCTACCATTCATAGTGCTAAAGGTTTACAGTGGGAATATGTTTTTCTTGTTGGTTGTTATGAGGGTAATATTCCATATGGTGTACAGTTTGCTGATTATGGTACAGAACTTGACCAAGAATCGTTGAATGTCTGGTATGTCGCAATCACGCGTGCAGAACGCGGTCTGATTATGTCGATGCCACATACGGTTGGTGTACGAAATAAAGATGGTTTTGTAATGTATTTAAAGCAGGAACCGACGCATTATGTAATGCATCCAAACATTTGGAATTCTAATGTGTTAAATATTGTACAGCATTAAGATGAATAAGGATGGTGTAATTATGGTTGTAAATCCATTTAAGAGTATGTCGTTAGAAGAATTGAAAGTGGTTGCGGATGATGTTGTAACATCAAAACGTGAGGGTCATCGTGTTGAATCTTTTGTTCCGTATGCACGTGATATTATGGCAAACTTAAATGTCAGTGTAGAGAACCCAACTATTCCATTACGGGAGTGTCTGTCAATTGCAAAAGATGATTTTTACATGGAATTGTGTACACGATTGGTGAATGGTTCATTTAATGTGATGTCAGATATGTTAGATTCAGATAAAAAAGAATTGCAGGATTTTCGGGAAAGAGAGATACCAAAGAAAGTGATTGTATCAGCATGGAATCCAGATAAATGTCCGTGTTGTCATGATGAATTATCAGAAAGTCTTGGCGATGGGTATTATTCACATCCGACGTTTTTAGAGCGTTGTCCAAAGTGTTTACAGAAATTGGTTTGGGATGAATAGATATTGGAGATTCAGATAAGAATTAAGATAAGAAAGTGAGAACAAAATTATGGGTAAGATTAAGTGTCCTGAATGTGGACATTCGTTTGATTTGACAGCATCTGATTATGAGTCCGTCGTATCACAGGTACGAAATGCTGAGTTTGAAAAAGAGTTACAGGCTCGTATGAAAACGTTAGAGTCTACATACGAAGATAAGTTAGAATTGCAGTTGCAAAAAGCACGTATGGACGCAGCGTCTGTGGTTCAGCAGGAACTGTTTGATGTGAAAAATAAGTGTACAGAATTGCAGGGTCAGCTGAACGCTTATAATGTACAGAAAGCTTTGGATGTTAAAAAGGCTGTGGATGAGCAGAGAGCAATTGATGATAAAGAACGGCAAGAGTTGCAGACAGAACTTGATTACTATAAAGACCTGAAAACACGTATGAGTACGAAAATGGTTGGTGAAACACTGGAACAGCACTGTATGATACAGTTTAATCAGATTCGTGCAACTGCTTTTCCGAATGCATATTTTGAGAAAGATAATGATGCTCGGACAGGTTCAAAAGGTGATTTTATCTATCGGGAAGAAATGGACGGGGTTCCATTGTTATCCATTATGTTTGAAATGAAAAATGAAATGGATACGACGGCAACAAAGCATTGTAACGAAGATTTCTTTAAGGAGCTTGACAAAGACCGTAAAGAAAAAGGTTGTGAATATGCTGTTTTGGTATCTATGCTGGAAGCTGATAGTGAATTGTATAATATCGGTATTGTTGATGTATCATATCGATATCCAAAAATGTATGTAATTCGTCCACAGTTTTTTATTCCAATGATTACGGTGTTGCGTAATGCGGCATTGAACGCAATGGATGCTAGACGTGAACTTGTACGTATGCAGAATATGAATCTGGATGTGACGAAATTTGAGCAGGATTTGTTATCCTTTAAGGATAAAGT
>UMEP01024754.1_pt1 | contig 38614 bp, 38 predicted proteins | sample 1964771 | NCBI WGS metagenome assembly UMEP01 (sample SAMEA4836022, study PRJEB28245) | human gut metagenome | biome: gut microbiome; material: fecal sample | place: Denmark | collected 2008 | reverse complement strand
TTGGAACTGTTTAATTAAAATTTGTATCAATTGGACACAAAAGTGATAAAATAAACTAAAAGGTAATTAAGTAAGAGGTAAATTATGACAGAAATAGAAGTTTTAAAAGGTGATATAACAAAACTAAAAATTGATGCAATCGTAAATGCAGCAAATAGAACCTTACTTGGTGGTGGCGGTGTAGATGGTGCAATTCACCGCGCTGCAGGAAAAGAGTTACTTGCAGAATGTAGAACCCTAAACGGCTGCGAAACGGGACAATCCAAAATTACAAAAGGCTATAACTTGCCTGCAAAATATGTAATCCATACGGTAGGCCCTTTTTGGTATGGTGGCAACAAAAATGAACCAGAACTTTTGAAATCCTGTTATACAACAGCACTAACTCTTGCGAAAGAAAATAACATCAAAACAATAGCATTTCCTGCAATATCCTGTGGAGTTTATCATTTCCCGATAGATAAAGCTTGCAAAATTGCCTATGATACAGTGAGAGAATTTATAAACAAATACGATTGCTTTGAAAAAGTTACTTTTATAGATATAAATTATAATATTGTGAAAATATATAATAAATTATTAAAATTTTAATATTCAAATTCAATAAATTTTTAATTTTGAGTATATTTGTCAATATTTGACATATTAATATTGTAACATAATATTGTTATAACCAATAGGTATTTTTGTGCTATTCTTGAAAAAAGGGGTTAAGTATGATAAAAGATAATATTAATTATTTTTGGGTTAATCAGGGTGTTAATTTTAAAGAAGAGTTTGATAGTGGAGTTTTACGTTCCCCTAAAGAAGATGGTAAAGGTCGTGATATATATAAACTAATGAAACAATTGAAAACTGGGGATATTATAATAAATTATAAAACTCCTAATATTGTTGGATATTCGATTGTAAAAAAGCCTTGTTATATTGATGAAAATGAAAAATTTATTGTAGAAGTTGAGTACCATATTTTAAACAAACATATTTCTAGGAAGGATTGGCAAAAAAGATTAGGTTCAATAGAAAATGTTAATGAAATATTAACAAATGTTGATTTAACTCCTTTTAATAAAGATTTTAATATAAAGCAAAATGGTTATTTATTCCGTATTAATAAGAAAATTTTTGATCTTATATTTCCTAAAAATATTCCACTTAATCAAATTCTATATGGACCTCCAGGAACAGGGAAAACTTATAATACAGTTATTAAAGCAATGAGTATTATTGATAAAAAAGAATATAAAGATGTTTCAGATGCAAAATATTTTGAATTAAAAGCAAGATTTGATGAATTAAAACAACAAGGTCAGATTGAATTTGTAACGTTTCACCAATCTTATTCATATGAAGAATTTGTTGAAGGTATTAAGCCTAATTTAGAAAATGAAAATGATTTAAAATATAAATTAGAAGATGGTATTTTTAAGAAGATTTGTCAAAATGCGACAAAAACAATAACTGATAATTTTGATGAGGTATATGAAAAATTTATCAATGATTTAGCTGATTATAATGAAGATAATTTATTTAAGTTAAAAACTGGTAAAGGCAAAATTTTTGGAATTACTGTAAATAGTAATAAAAACCTTTCAATATATATGGGTAAAAATTTAACTAAATGGGGAACTTTAACAAAAGATAATCTTAAAAATTTATCTGATTGGAAGTATTATGCAAATCCAATATATGAATATTTGAAAAACAATTATAGCCTTGTCATACAAGAAACTCAAAATTCAACACAACCTTATGTACTAATTATTGATGAAATAAATCGAGGGAATATTTCTAAAATCTTTGGGGAATTAATAACCCTTATTGAGGAAGACAAAAGAGAAACATTGTCTATAAAATTAACATATTCTCCTAATGATTATAATTTTACGGTACCTAAAAATCTATATATCATTGGTACAATGAATACTTCTGACCGCTCCATTGCAAGTATTGATATTGCGCTAAGACGTCGCTTCAAATTCGTTGAAATGATGCCAAAAACAGAGGTGCTTGTTGATGAAAATAAGCAGCCACAAATGGTTGGGGATATTAATTTGCAAAGCTTATTAAAAACTATTAATGAAAGAATATCTTATCTTTTGGATAGAGATCATCAAATTGGTCATAGTTATTTTATGAACTGGAACAATTATAACATGGAAACATTAGCAGATGTTTGGTTTGATGAAATTATGCCTTTGTTAAACGAATATTTCTATTCAGATTGGGATAAGTTGCAAGCCATTTTGGGTGCAGCTAAAGAAATAGATTCCAAAAAATCTTTTATCACCAAAATTAAAAAACCTAATTTCCCATACAATGCAGATTGTATTGATGATGAAGTTTATTATAACTTTGTTAAAAAAGAAGACATTGATAAAGATACTGATTTTAGAACAATGTTAGAAAATGCAAAACTAATAGAGCCAAAATCTAATGAAACAAATGAACAAACCGAAACTAATTAATGAATATTCTGAAGTTAAAATAGATGACTGCTATTTAGATAAATTGCAGGCTTATTTGAAGTGCCAAAAATTAGATTCAGCTCTAAAAGTTACAAGACATGGCATAAAAACCAAATCTTGGGTTGGCGTTATCAAATATAAAAACTTGCATATAGAAATATTGCCTAAACTCATTTCAAAAGATGTAAATAATGATGGCGAAATTTTAGAAACTGAACGAAGTTTAATTTTAAAAAACCTTATTTATATGCTTTCTTATACAAAAAATTTGGATATTAAAATTAATGATAATGCAAAATTATCAACCGAAAAAAATCCATTTATTGAGATTCTGATTAGAGAATTTGCAACCTCTTTATTTGAATCTTTAAAGCGCTTAACGCCTAAAAGGTATGTTAGAGAAGAAGAAAATTTGAATTATTTAAAAGGCAAAATAAAATTTAGCGAAAACATCCGTTATAACTGCACAAATAAAGCAAAATTTTATTGTGAGCATGATGAGTTTTCAGAAAACAATCTTCTTAATCAACTGTTTTTATTTGTTTCAACTTGTTTGTATAATATTTCTAACAACAGCTACAACAAAAAAACTTTGAAATTTATTATTAACTACTACTCAGATATTTCCTTTGTCAGATTTGATAAATTTAAAGTCAGCAAAATTAAACTTACAAGAAATCAAGAGCTTTTCAAAAAAACATTCAAGCTTGCAAAAATGTTTGTTGAGCAAACTAGTGTTGATTTATCTAAAAATAAATTTGAAAATATTACGCTTGTTTGGGATATGAACAAGTTATTTGAAGAATTTGTTTATGAAATACTAAAAAGACAAACTTCATTAAGTGTATCTGCACAAAAAGGTAAACGCTTATTAAAAAATGTTGATAGCAAAATAAGAAATACTTATGTTGATATATTAATAACAAAACCTCAAAAAATTGTTGTTGATACAAAATATAAAGAATTGCAAAGCATACAAGATTTTGACAATAAAGATGCTTTCCAAGTTATTACATATTGTTTATTGCATAATACCAATAAAGCTGTACTTATTTATCCAAAATTTAATAATAATATAAATAAGAATTATGAGCTAAATATAGATAAGAAAGTATGTCCTTTCTTTATAGAGAATAATCCTTGTAATAAAGAAAAAATAGATTATAAATATACAATTAAATTTCTTACCATTAATCTAAAACATAAATTAAATAATAGAAATATAAAAAGAATTGCTAAGATCATTGAGGGTAGAATTTTACAATCTTAAGTCTGAATAAATCTCATCCGGCTTATCAGGGTCTATTAAAAATTCTTTAATAAATAAAAATCTTTCGCCATATGCGTTTTCACAAATTACAACATCCGAGTTATAAAATTTGATTACCTTATAATAATTAGTATCAGAATTTTTAATGCCTTTAATCTTTTTAAGTTTATATTTTTTGCCTAATTCAATCATTGTAACCTCATATTTACAATGACATACATCACTCTAAACAGTATGATTATCAAGCAAATCTATTAATAATTTATCATTCAGACACATTTGATAAAATTATATTATTTACCTAACGTGTCAGAATAATTTATAAAAAACGCATATAATATATCAGTTTTGTGCCTAATATCTTTAATAACAGGAGTAATATTTCTTAGCTCCTCAATCTCATCTTGATTTCTACAAAAAATAATCTATCACAACAAGCATGTTATAAATATTTTCCGCTAATTTTTCTAATTTTTCAAAATCTTTTTGTTTAATTTGATAAAGCCCAATTTTATCCATACGACCTCCTTTTTAGGTGTCGTATTCATCACTTAAAGTTAAATTTAAATCAAGTTAATTTTCTAATTCATTATCTGTCCAAAGTTCACATTGTGTCATAACTGTTTGGACTGCATCATCCATACCTTCCGGGGGATATTTATGGGCTTTCAAAAGCTTTTTAATCATCATTCGCATTTTAGCTCTTGCAGATTCCTTTTTCTGCCAATCTATGGTTTTATTTTTTCTAAGAGTTTCTGCCAATTCTTTTGTGATAGCAATTAATTCTTCATTTTCATAAAAATCCTTAATAGCAGCCGGTTTAGTTAAAGCATCATAGAAAGCCAATTCATCAGAAGTTAAGCCCAATTCGTTTCCTTCTTCTTTTGCTTTTGCGATTTGTTTTGCAATATTTAATAATTCTTCAATAACTTCTTCATTAGTTATCATACCATTTATATATTTATTCATTGCAGCTTTAATAATTTCACTGAATTTTTCCGATTTTACAAAATTTGTTCTTTTATAAATAGATACTTGTTCTGCAAGTAATTTTTTTAATACTTCTACTGCAACATTTTTTTCTTTCATTTTAGAAATTTCATCTAAAAATTTTGGATCAAAAAGAGAAAACTCTTCTTTCACATCTTGGAAAAGATTAATAACTCCATCACTTTTGATACTTTGCTTAAGTAATTCATTAATTTTTTGATTCATTTCTTTTAACGAAATTTTCTTTTCGGAACCTGCATTCATATAACGAACAACAAGCACTCTTACAGCTTCAAAAAATGCTGCTTCAATTCTATTATTTCTATCAACTAATGATGAGCACAAAGATAATGCTTGATGAAGAAGTAGAGCTTCTTTTATAAATCGTTCTTTAAGCTTTTCATTTTCTACTCCAATTAAGAAGTTCATACCCCCACTAATTAACCTTCCTCTTTCTAAATCAGTCCCATTATTAAATTTTGAGTAATCAAATCCATGCATAATATCACGGCAAACTTCTAATTTTTCAAGAAATTTAGGGTAAGCAGAAGTTTCAATATTCGGATCGCCATAATTTTTTCTATCTCTCACGGTATAATCATTCATTGCTTGTTTTAACGCAGAAGCTATACCGACATAATCTACAACAAGTCCGCCTTCTTTATCCTCAAAAACTCTATTAACTCTTGCGATTGCCTGCATCAAATTATAACCTGACATTGGTTTGTAAACGTACATTGTAGCTAAAGATGGAACATCAAATCCAGTAAGCCACATATCTACAACGATTGCAATTTTAAATTCTGAATCGTTCTTTTTAAAATCTTTTGCTAATTCATCTCTATGATGTTTGTTCCCAATAATTTTTCGCCACTCTTCAGGATCATTGTTACTTTCTGTCATTACAACTTTAACTTTTTCTGTCCAATCTGGTCTTAACTCAAGTATTTTATGATAAATCTTTAAAGCAATAGGTCTTGAATAAGCGACAATCATTGCTTTCCCTGTCAACTTATCGGCCCTGTTTGTTTCATAATGTTCAATAATATCTGTAACTAGAGAATTTATAGTATTTGGATTGCCTAAAATAGCTTCCATTTGTCCAAGTTCTCGTTTACTTTTTTCGATTACTTCAGGATCAGCATTGTGAGCCATAATCTCATATTCTTTGTCGATAAGTCTTAGTGTTGGCTCATCAAGTTGAAGTTTAACAACCCTGCTTTCATAATATACCGGACGAGTTGCTCCATCTTCAACAGCTTGTGTCATATCATATACATCAATATAATCACCAAAGACTTCTCTTGTATTTCTATCTTTTATAGAAACAGGAGTTCCCGTAAAGCCAATAAATGTTGCGTTCGGAAGACAATCTCTTATAATTCTTGCTGTTCCGACTTTGATTTCACCAGTTTTAGAATCTACTTTTTCAGCTAATCCATATTGTCCTCGATGAGCTTCATCAGCCATAACAATAATATTTCTTCTAGTAGATAATGGCTCTGCTGATTCTTCAAACTTCTGCATTGTGGTAAAGATTATTCCGTTTGCTTCCCTACCGTCTAAAAGTTCTTTTAAGTTTTCTCTGCTTGATGCTTGGACAGGTTCTTGTCTTAAAAAGTCCTTACATTTTGCAAATTGAGCATATAACTGATTATCTAAATCATTTCTATCTGTAATCACGACAATAGTCGGGCTATTCAATGCTTTTTGTAAAAGATGGGCATAAAACACCATTGATAAAGATTTTCCGCTACCTTGTGTATGCCAGAAAACCCCACCTTTCCCGTCAGTTTCAACTGCTCTTTTTGTTGATTGAACAGCTTTTTTTACAGCGAAATATTGGTGATATCCTGCAAGGATTTTGAAAATATCTAATCCGTCTTTTGAAAAACAAATAAAGTTTTTGATTATGTCTAACAATCTTTCTTTTCGGAAAATTCCGTCAAAGAATGTATCAAACTGTGCATATTGTGTGTTCTCATAATCTCCATCTTTTGTTTTCCAAGCCATAAAACGAGTTTCATCTGATGTAATAGTTCCGGCTTTTGATGTTAATTGGTCAGACATTACACAGATTGCGTTATAAATAAACATAGAAGGGATTTCGTGCATATAATTCTTTAATTGACGGTAAGCCTCTGATGCGTCAGTTTCTTCTCTTGAAGGTGATTTCAATTCCATTATTACAACAGGTAATCCGTTTAAAAACAGAATTACATCAGGTCTTTTTTCAGAATTTTCTATAAAAGTCCACTGGTTAGTAATAATGAATGAATTATTTTCTACATTCTCATAATCAACAAGATAAGCGATGTCAGAATGTTCTTCTCCGTCTTGTAGATACCTAACCTCAATCCCATTTTGCAGATAATCCATAAAAACATCATTTTTTTGTACAAGCTCACCTATTTCAAAGTTTTTGAGTTTGTAAATAGCATCTTTTATAGCATCATCGCATAATTTTGGGTTAATACGATACAAAGAATCGACAAGAATCTCCTCATATAAAGGGCTTGTATAATCTCTTTCAATATCAGGACCATAGATGTGGTTGTAACCCATACATTGAAAAAGTTCGATTATAGAATTTTCATAACTTGCTTCTGTGAATGTGATTGTCATCTATTTGTCCCTTTTCTACGATTATATCATTAACAATTATTTCAATAGTATATCCAATTATATTAATATCAATTTTGTATTTTTCATTATTTGGAAATATATTTTTTGTTGATTTTATGCTAACTCTTGCTCCCATTATAACAATATCAAAAGTTACCGAACCTATAAAAGATTTCCATATTTTAAATTGAGTTTCAGCAGTTGAACTTACTAAGTTTAACAATATTGCACCAGCTGGAGCCTTTTCCCAAGATTGATTTTGTGTATAAAAAATATCCTTTAGTTCTATTTTTGTTTTATTATTTTGAATTTTTAAATCAGGGATGTTCTTATACATTACAGTTGAATATGGCATTTTAAAATCAAAGTCTATTGGCTTATTAGCTCGACAATTTGGAATGATAACAGATTGTATTGTTTGTATTTCTGGGTTACTTTTTTTATACGAATACATTGGATTAGAAATTATAACAGCATTGATTTTTCTTGCATAATTTTCAAGATATTCTTTAATATTATTATAATTATCATCAATATATTTCTCAAAATTTATATCGTTACTTATAGGCAATTGAATATGAAGTATGTTGTATTGGTCGTGCATTAACTGTTTTCTAGCTCTTGTAATTTCATTATTTATTCTTTTTTCAAAATTAAGAATTGGTTTAGATTCAATACCTATTAATATTAAATTTTTGTATTCAGGAATACCATTACTAAGTATTTCCATTTGATAAAGAAGATTAAATGAAACATTACTGGGATGATTAACTCCTATCCCACCATACATTGGGCTATCCCATTCTAAAATTTTTTGAATTATAACTTCAATATCAAATTCATCGATTCTAGTTTCTATATTTGAGTTTTTATTTATTAAGTGATGAATTTTTGATAATATAAGGTTGGTATTACTTTTAGAAAAATTTTCTCCAGTTTTTATTATTATCGAATTAGATTTTTGTTTTTTTTGACAATAATCACTCAAATTTTGAATTATTTTTTGATACTCTATGTTATTACTAATTTCAAAATCTTCTAAAGCTTTACATTCTATGTATATATTTTTGTCATCAGTTTGTAATAAAAAATCTGGATTTTTTTCTTTTTCTCTTTGATTTTCTTCAATTATTTCAATATTATACATGTTGCTATAGTATGCTAATATTTGGCTTTCAAAAACTGCAGAATAAAAAGTATTATGTTGTAATAAACTGTGAATAATTCTTGAAATATTTTTCTTATTTTTAATATCCTTAATATTTGATAATAATTCTAAAATAAATACAGTATCTCTTGAAATATGCAATTTATTATGTTCTTTTGTATTTTTAATATCGTTAATATAGCTATTCCAATATTTATAAAAAGGATGAACTTTCGTATTAGTACAATTTTTTATTCCAACATTATTGTTCTCAATATAGTTATTTGCATCATCAATGAATGACTTTCCTAAAAAAAGTTCAAAATCAGATATATAACTTTCAAGATTATTTTGATTAACTTCTATCATTATTTTTCTCGTTAGATTTTATCGACATCAATTTCACCGGACATTAGTTTTGGTAAAAGTGTGTCTCGTAATTGTTTTAGTTTTTCATTTTCTATTTGATTTTCTCTTATTTTTTCAAATATGAACTTCATAATTTGATGAAAGTTTTCAATTTCATCATCTGTAGGAATAATAAATGGCATTGATTTTATTATTTTTGAATTTACAGCAGTAGCAATGGAAGATGTACTACCCATTGTTTGAAAATTATAATTTTTTAAATAGCAATATAAATATTCTTTAATTTTTTTATTATCAGTTTTAAAGTGAGCAATAGCTTCATTTGTAGTCATTTCTTCATTTGTGATGGCAACTCTTCCAACAGTTAATTTAAAACTTAAGATAACGGTATCTTTGGGTACAAGAACTATATTAAATTTATCAATAGCAGAGTTCTTTAAGTATTCCGAACTATTTAAAATAAAAACTCCACAATTCCCCATATCTGAAATGGAAATCCATTTTTTGTCAATCGAATTTTGGGAAAACCATTCCTGTTCTTTTCGTGGGGGAGTTTTACCTATTGAAATATTAAAGTAATCCTCTGCCTTACAAGTTTTTCTTTTAGGATTTTCGAAATCGACAAACCAAGATTTGAAAATTGCTTGGGCTTGCTGTTCTAAATTTTGATTAATCTTATTATTCAACTCAATCTTATCATCCAAACTCGACAACACACAGACTATCTTCTCTTGGGTTGGTAAGTCTGGGATATTAAATTCTAAACGATACAATGTTTCAGTTCTTAGGCTTGGAATTGTCGTTCCTTCGTTATAAGTATTTAAATCAATATTTGATAATAAATAATATAAAAACCTTGGAATAATTAGCTCTGTGTTGATTTCTGTATAAAATAATGTATCAACAGTCCAAAAAGGTTCTTCTATATATCTAACTTTATCAATAGTACCTTTTCTTCCTATTAAAACAGAAGGTTTATCATATAAAAATTTATTTGCATACCCCATTAAACCTCCAGTTCCATATATAGGATACGCACCTTCTTCGGAAGCTACATCTTTTTGATTTTTACCGTATTTTATTACAGCCAAATCTTTCAAAGTATAATATTTAGAGGCCATCTCCGCCCTCCTGACTGGATTTGCGACTATTTTTGCCTTTGATTTTACTATTGACAAAATCAATTATATCTGTTATAATAGAAATGTACAGTCTAGAGTTTCTTCCTATGCATTCTGCATATAGTGCTCTAGATTTTTTGTTTTTAAAACGCTTGTTTAGTTTATTATATACCTTTTTAAATTTTGAAGTTTTATTTACTACTTCCAAATTATCTTTTGGCAGATAATTTAAAACTTCTTCAATTAAAAGATACATGCATCTTATATCGTAATCATCTCTTATTATTGGTTCGTAATGAAATATTCTATTTCTGAAATTTCTAATTTTATTAAGTTTGTCTGCTACATCGTGTATTTGCTGTTGTTTAGATTTTGGATAATTTTCAAAAACTCCTTTAAAAAATCCTTTTTTTGTCCAAATTCTGTCATTATATCGTTTTGAACATAGCGTTGTCCAAAAGCCAAAATGTAATTCTGCAATTACTTTGCCTGAGGTAAAATTATCACCATATTTATACTGAATTTTTTCATAAGATGTTTTAAATTTCTCGTAATCTTTTGGATGCAAAATAGTATTACATTGATATTCTTGCTCTAACCAATCATCTCCAAGTAAATTCTTGAAGGTTGAATCAATTGCATTTCTTAAAGTAATTTCGATAGTTGATAAAATTGGATAAAAAGCCTGAGATATCATAATATTGGCAATATAATATTCTTTTAAATCTTTAAATGTAATAACGTTTTTATTATGAACATTGAACGACTTCAGTCGTTCTACGCTGATAGTTTTACGGTATATTTCTAATTCTTGTTCTGATATTGGCATTTATTTTACCTCAAAACCTATGCTTGCAAGGTTCTTTTTAATTTCATCCTGCAATGTATTTGATTGTGCAAACATTTCAGAAAGTTCTGATGTCAAACGTTTCATTTTATCCTCAAATGGTTCGCCATCATCCTCTTGTTCTTCTATCCCAACATAACGGCCAGGGGTTAGGATATAATCTTGTTTTTTGATATCTTCTGTTGTTACTACTGCGCAAAAGCCTTTTTTGTCTTCCAATGTTCCTTCTTGGAAAGTTGTAAAAGTATCAGCAAGTTTTTTGATATCCTCATCAGACAAGTTTCTGTGTTTTCTATCTTCCATATAACCCATTTTTCGAGCATCTATGAAAAGAGTTTTGCCTTTTTGTTTTTTGTTTCTTGATATAAACCACAAGGTTACAGGTATTGTTACGCTATAAAATAGCTGTGTTGGCATCGCAACAATACCTTCTATCAAATCATCTTCAATAATTCGTTTCCTGATTTCCCCTTCACCACTTGTTTGAGTAGACAAAGCACCATTAGCTAAGACCAAACCTATTTTCCCATTTGGCGCTAAGTGATAGATCATGTGTTGAATCCAAGCATAGTTAGCATTTCCGCTAGGTGGTAGACCATATTTCCATCTAGCATCATCCTGAAGTTTGTCTTGTCCCCAGTTAGAAAGGTTAAATGGTGGGTTTGCCATAATAAAATCTGCTTTTAGGCTTGGGTGCAAATCATTAAAAAATGTATCAGCTTGATATGGCCCAAAATCTGCATCAATACCACGAATTGCCATATTCATTTTTGCCATTTTCCAAGTATCAGCATTAGATTCTTGACCATATACAGAAATTTTATTTCTATTTCCACTATGTGCTTGCAAGAATTTTACAGATTGTACAAACATACCTCCTGAGCCACAGCAAGGGTCATAAACTCTACAGTTTTCGTAAGGTTTTAGAATTTCAACAATCGTTCTTACAACGCTAGATGGGGTATAGAATTCACCACCTTTTGTACCTTCATAGGCTGCAAATTGTGCTATACAGTATTCATAGGTTCGACCTAGTAAATCATTGTCAGTCCCTATATCTTCCATTTTTATATTGTTTGTGAATAAGTCAACGACTTCACCTAAAACTCTTTTATCCAAATCAGGACTTGCATAGTTTTTAGGCAAAACATTTTTTAGAGCTTTGTTTTCAGCTTCAATAGCTCGCATGGCATCATCAATTACTTTGCCAATTTCAGGAGTATGAGCTGCAGCTGCAATAGTTGACCATCGAGCAGATTCAGGAACATAAAAAATGTTTTCCATTGTATAAGCATCTTTGTCATTTTCAAACCCATCACCTTCGGCTAAAAGTTCGTTATATCTTTTTTCGAATGCTGCAGAAATATATCTTAAAAAGATTAAACCAATAATGACTTTTCTATATTCCGCAGCGGGTATATGTCCCCAAAGTACACACGCTGCATCCCATATTTGTTTTTCAAATCCAAGTTTTACACTACCCTTGCCAGCCATAAAAACTCCTAGACTAATTAATTCATTTAGTTAACTTTACATTAAGCATATCATGAAACAATTATATTTGTTAAGTATTAAAAATAATTAAACTCTTTTTGATACGAATTGTATCTTTGGGGTTGATATTTTAGACAAATAGAGTGATAGATGTTTATACAAGTATTAATGAGGTATTTGTATGGCATTGAATATTTTTGAAAAACGTATCAAGGCTTGGAATGAAAAATATCCACCCCTTGCCCTTGAAATTCTACGTAAAATTAACAAACTTGTCGAACAATACGACAAAACTCAACAAGTAGAAAAAGATTCCAAAGTTCTATCAATAACAGACGGGACAAAATTAATCAGAGAATTTAAAGGTCGAAGATATACCGTACTTGTTTTACAAGACGGTTATGAGTTCAACGGTTCCAAATATAAAAGTCTTTCAGCAGTTGCTAATAAAATTACAGGAACGCGTTGGAATGGTAAGAAATTTTTTGGAGTGGCATAATGGCAAAGAAAATCAGATGTGCAATTTATACTAGAAAATCAACAGAAGAAGGACTTGAACAAGATTTCAATTCTCTTGATGCACAAAGAGAAGCTTGTGAATCTTATATAAAATCTCAAAAGCACGAAGGTTGGAGTCTTTTAACTAAAAAATACGATGATGGCGGATATTCTGGTGGCACAATGGATCGTCCGGCATTCAAACAACTTTTGCATGATATCGAAAATGATGAAATAGATATTGTTGTAGTTTACAAAGTTGATAGGCTTACTCGTTCTTTGATGGATTTTTCAAAGATTATTGAGATTTTAGACAAGCACAACGCTTCATTTGTTTCCATAACTCAGCATTTCAATACAACAACTTCCATGGGGCGATTAACGCTCAATATTTTGCTATCCTTTGCACAATTTGAAAGAGAAGTTACAGGAGAGCGAATTCGAGATAAATTTGAAGCTTCAAGAAAAAAGGGGCTTTGGGTTAATGGTGCGACACCTTATGGCTACACAAAAGATGAACACCACATTCTACAACCTCAACAACCATTTGCAGATAACGTTAAATTTATTTTTGAAGAATATCTCAAGGTTAAAAATGTTATTAAGCTAAAAGAGAGTCTTAATCAAAAAGGGATTCTTTCAAGAACAGGAAAACCTTTCCCAAAATCAAATTTGTATCGAATGCTTGCCAATAAAGTTTATTTAGGTAAAATTCCTCACAAAAACAAAGTCTATGATGCACTACATCTGCCGATTGTTTCAGAAGAATTGTTTAATGCTGTTCAAAATCTGCTACTTTTAAATGCAACAGAACGTAAACATACGACAAATGCAAAGATTGGCACTCTTTTATCAGGATTGCTCTATGACGATAAGAGGAACCTTATGTCCCCGACTTACAGCAAAAGCGGGAACAAGTTGTATAGATATTATATTAGCCAAGCACTGAAAGATCCAAGCCGATATGAACGAGGTGAGATTACCAAAATTTCAGCGGGTGAAATTGAAAAGTATGTGAAAGATAATTTGACAAAACTTTTGCAAGATACATTATTTATCCAGAAATATTTAGAAAATTATTCAATCGAACAACAAACCAGTATTTTAAATACAATGCACGAATTCAGCCCCGATAAAGTATTTGTCAGAACCGTTATAAAACGTGTTGATTTGAACTTAAATTTAATCAAAATCAGCTACGACATAAATTATATAATCCAATATTTTGCAACATTGGCATTTAATGCAAAATTTACATACACTCAAGAAGATGAACAAATTTACACAAGAGAGCAAAATGTCAGAATATCATTAACACCGCAAAAGCAAAATAAAATTATTATCCCTGGAAAAGCTAATTATGATATGAAACTTATTCAGGCAATAGTAAAAAGTTTTTGGTACAACAAACTTGGAGCTGAAAGACGACTACCTCCAGAAGCCCGAAATGGAAACAATAAAAGATTGCGTAAACTAAGATTTCTACCACCAGAAATTATAGAAAGCATAATGAATGGAACCCAAGACCCAGAATTAAATGTGAAAAAGCTTATTGCAATGGCTGATAAATATTGTAAATAAAAATTCAATAATTAATTTTCGTTAATTATATATAACTTTTGTTTCGCTCGAGTTATTCCAACATAATATAATCTTAATTCTTCATCTATTATATCTTGTTGAGTTCTTCCAAAAATAAGATCTATTTCGGAATCTGGATGGATTTTTATATTTTTATCTCCAAAGTTTAATAAAAAAACAATATCAGCTTCTGCCCCTTTGCTTTTGTGAATTGTTTCTATTTTAAATTTATTTTTAAATTCGTCTTTTGAATAGATTTTTAACCAATTACATAAAACATTTTGCAATTTGTTTTTGAATTCAGTTTCTGCATTAACATAAGAATCAAGATTACTTTCTCTAGTTAAAATTAAATAAGTATAATTTTCATTTTCTTTATTTAATTCTTTTATCTTTTCTACACATTCTTTTAAATATCGAGAAGCAATGCTGAAATAAAAAATATCCTTTGCTTTTATATTTTGATTTTTGAAAATATATTTAAAATCATCAGATTTTTCAGTTACAGGATGATCATATTTAGTTCTACTTATATCTATAAAATCTTTTTCAGATTTAAGTAAATTGCTTGCGGCTTTTCCTCCTTGACCATATTTTGTCATAATCGAGTTCCCATATTCCACAATCTTAGAGCCACTTCGATAATTTAATCTTAATTGTCTTTGTACATAATATCCAAAATATTTCTTGAACTCTTTATAAAAATTCAAACTTGAACCTGCAAACCCATTTATAGCTTGCCAATCATCCCCTACACAAAATAGTTTCACATTAGGATTACAGTTTTGTATAGCTTTTATCATCCCATAAAATGGTTTTGAAAAATCTTGAAATTCATCTATTAATATTAATTTGACTTTACTTAAATCTTGGATATTGCCATTTGCTAAATCAATTTCATAGTTACCATTTTCAATTTTTTTCTTTGCTTCATATAATAAATTTGGGAAGTCTGTATTTGAAGTCCTTTTTAGTTCTTCTTCATAAAGTCGATAAGTTTCGTTTGCAAGTTTTATTAAATCTCTTGCATATAAACTCAAACTTTTAAATTGCCTTTTTAATTCTATTTCTATTTCATATGGAGTTTTTTGATAATTTTTTGCTTTTTGCATAAAATTAATCAATTTCTTATCAATTTGCTTTGACATATTCTTGGAAAATTTTTCTAAAAGTATTTCTTGAGGTAATTTTGAACATTTAATACCATTAGATTCTAATTGTGTTTTTAATAAATTTTCAAAAGCCTTTCTGCCTTTTTTTAGATTACAAATAGAAGTCTCTATTAAAATTTCTTTTCTTTCACTTATAATTTGACGTTTCCAATTCATCTCTCTTTTATATTCATTCCATGTTTTATTCCAAGTTTTAGGTACAATTTTATTTGGATCATTTTCATCAATTCCCCAATGTTCAATAATATATGTTTTGTTGTTTAAATAAATTGTAAAATCTGGTTTATATAATTTTCTTGATCTTTGAGTCAAAAATTTTTCATATTTGTAATTAATACCATGTTCAAATAAAAAATCTGCAATATATTTTTCTCCATTAGATTTTACTTTTTCACCATTTAAAGAATATAATTGCCTATTACTTCTATTTTTTTTGTAGTCTTCATAATCAACTATTTCATCAGTATTATGAAAACATTCATATAATTTTTCATAACAATCATCATTTAGGATTTTTGATAAGACATGTGTATATAAAAATTTCTCATAATTACTTCGAATTTTACTTTCTTCATCATTAAATAAAATATTTTCTTGGGGTAATACTATAGAATAGGCTAGGGAATGAAATGTTCTTACATTCTTATCATATATTTTTGTATAACCAAAATCATTTTTTATTCTAGATCGAATTTCTTGAGCCGCATCTTTATTAAATGCCAAAATTAAAATTTCTTCTGGCTTAATATTTTCTTTTTCTAATGCATATATAGCACGACAAGCTATGGTTCGCGTTTTCCCAGAGCCAGCTCTTGCTGTTACCAAAATATTTTGAGCATTTGTACCTAATATACTTGCTTGATCTTTATCTATATTTATACGGTGCTCATCTTTAAAATATTTTTGAATATATTCAATCCTTAAATTATCTTCATCAGAAACACTAAATTCGTGATTATATTTATTTATATTTTGCCTTCTTTTTAATATACTAAGAGTGTCTGCAGATATATCAATTTTTTCCATATACTACCTTATTTTTAATCTAAGATAATTCATTTTATTTACTAATACACAAATATTAATTACTTTGAATTTAAATCCATTTATAATAATAAAAAATAAACAAAATTAAAAATTGCTTATTTATGTTGAAAAAAATTATTAATATAATATTAAATATTTAATCTAAAAAAAGGATTTAGAATGTAAAAAAATTCATTTATAATGCATAAATGCAGTTTAAAATATTATTAATCTTTATTTTTTGTATATTATGTTTTTCGAATGTAGTAGCTTTAGCTGACGAACACATAAGTGATGAGTATCAAAATGTTATGCAAAGTGTGCGTAAAAGAAATATTGAAAATAATATTTTAGACAAAAAGTCTAACTCAACACAAGTAGATAATTCAACTTTAGCTCCTGTCCCAGAGGTTATTTCAGATTCTGATTCAATTAATGAAATTATCAAGGAAGTAAGTCAAAACGTAGATTTGTATACTACAATTTTATTAATAGCTCAAACTATTAAGCCTGACAGTCCAAAAAGTGAATATATAACCTATATAAATGCAGTTGAAAAAGCTATTAAAATTGATGGAGATATAACATTTAAAAGTCAATTACAAATCAATTATATTTTTATTCTAGAAAAATTGGGTTATGCATATTTAAAAACTTCTAATTTTAATAAAGCAATTGATGTTTATGAAAAACTTATGCTTGAGCAACCTAATTTAATATATAAGAAAAATCTTGTATATTTATACGATGTGATAAAAGATTGTGAAAAAGCTAAAAAATATTTAAACGACATTAAATTATATGAACCATTATATGTAGGGAATTTAGTTAATTGTCAAATTTCTAATCAAACAAGTAATTATAATAATCAAATAACTTATCAACAACCTATTGTTCAAAAACAATCTAAAGAATCTTATAATATTAATTGGTTAATATATGTCATCTTATTATCTATATATTTTGCAAACTATTTTTCAAAAAAAGACAACTCTAACGTTGATGAAACAATAAATGTAAAAAAAGATAATAAAAAAGTAGTAAAAGAACATAGAACAGACTCCTATGATAATTTTTCCCAAACTTGGGATGATATTAAAGATACAATATTAAAAAAATATGGATATAAGTGTTCAATTTGTGGAAAAACAAATAACTTACAAATGCACCATAAAATCCCTATTAAAGATGGTGGTACAAATGATCTTTTTAATTTAATTCCTTTATGTATAGATTGTCATGAAAAAATTCATAAGTTTAAAATAGAAGATGATAATTATGACTCAACTTGGAATGATATTAAAGATGCCATATATAAAAAATATGGATATAAGTGTTCAATTTGTGGAAAAACAAATAACTTACAAATACACCATAAAATTCCTATTAAAGATGGTGGTACAAATGATCTTTTTAATTTAATTCCTTTATGCAAAGAGTGTCATGAAAAAATTCATAAGTTTAAAATAGGAAATGACAATTCTGATATCCCTAGAAATTATGGATTTAATAGCAAAAAAAGAAATGTATGGATAGAGGCAATTAATAAAAATATTAAAATAAAAATTAGATATTCTGCAAATAAATGTTACAAAAATGGTGAAGTTACTGAAAGAATAATAATCCCCCAAAAAATAATGCTTGGTTGTGAAGTCGATAATGAATATGTTAAAAATTCTAGTTATGATAAAAATAAAATTTTTGTAAAAGCTTTTTGCTTATTAAGAGAGGATTATCGCATATTTAGGTTAGATAGAATTAAGATTTTAGAAATATTAAATTAAATTATTTATTGTGTTTTATACATAGTTTTTTTTATATTTAGGCTTTATTCTGATGTATTATTTTTTTAATAATTTTTAAGGAAATTTACTTCATTTAACTATTCAATATTATATTTTTGATTGAAATTTTTAATAAATAAATTTGAAATAAAATATATAATTAAACTTGGGATAGTTATGATTACGAAAATTATAAAATAGCTTAAATCATTGAATATAAAAATTGAATATAATAGTGCTAAAATAAGTAAATTTCGGTATGATATTCCATATTCAAATTCATCTTTATAGAATTTACATATTACAAACAATTTATTTTGTTTTTGAACACAAGTTTGATAATTTTCTATTACGGTTTTATCATTTGGGTTGATTTGTAAAGAGCGTTTGAATAATTCTAGAGCTGTTTTATTACCTTTCTTAATTTTATTGTCATAGAAATAAACTCCAAAATTATTTAACGTAACTGAATCGTTTGGGTTAATACGTAATGCTTTTAGGAACTCTTGTTCGGCAAGTTTTATTTGATTTGTTTCAGAATAAATATCTCCTAATTCTTTATGAAAAGTATCAGAGTTTGGATAAATTGATAATGCATATTTTGCTAACTCTTCAGCTCGTTTATATTCTTTTAAGTATTTTAATGCTGAAACTCTGACAAATAATGCGGTATATTGTTTTGGATTGATAGCTAAAGTATCATCGGAAATATTAAGAGCTGATGTATATTCTTTTTTTAATAATAAAATGTTTGAATATAGAGCTAAATTATATTCATCTTCTGGAGAGTATTTAAGAGCAAGTTTGATATATTTCTCGGCCTCGTCGTATTGATCTAAATTGAAATAAGATTTTGAAATTATGTAATAAGCGAATTCATCATTTGGATTATGCATTAATATTTCTTCTGCTAATTTAATCGCAAGTTGATTTTTTTGTAAAGAAAGGGCAGCTTTTGCCCTTTCGTATATTACGTTAATGTCTTGCATAAAATTAATAATCCTTTTTCTTTAAGTAATCCAATACTTGATCATACAAACCACTTTGATTACTGTATTTTACATAATTTTCAGCAGTTTGAAGCCATTCTGTTGTTGATGGATTTATTAAATTGATTGCTTCTATAATATCTTTTGTTCCTATAAGTTCTTTTTTGCCACTTTGCATTGCAATTCTTATCTTTTTATCAATTGCAAGATTACATACTGCTACGATATCGGCAGCTGAATATCTGTGAGAATATTTTGCAAGCTGTTTATAATCAATTTCTTCAATAGGCTTTCCGGTTAAGAAAAGTTTAAAGATTTGAGCTCGCTCATCTGCACTTGGCGGTGGAACAAAAATTGTTTTATCAAATCTTCCAGGCCTTTTAAGAGCAGTGTCAACGAACCAAGGTACATTTGTTGCTCCTAAAACCATAATTGATGAATTATCTGATGAAAGTCCATCTAGTTCATTTAAGAATTGATTAACAAGAGTTCTGGCATAAACATTGTCGCCAGTTCGCATTCTATCATTCCCTAATGCGTCAATTTCATCTATAAAAATAACAGCCGGAGATTTTCTTCTTGCTAATTCAAATGTTTCATGTAGTTTCCTTTCGGAGATTCCAACATGCATATCTAGAATATCAACAATTGATAAATTTAAAAATGTTGCTCCGCATTCGTTTGCTGTTGCTTTTGCAATATAAGTTTTTCCACAACCTGGAGGACCGTATAGCAAGATCCCACCACCTGCTTTTTTACCATATTGGATAAATAATTCTTGATTTTTAAACGGGTAAATAATATTTAGTTTAATTTCTTCCTTTAAATCGTTCATACCTCCGACATCATTAAACGTAACATTACTTGTTTCGATTAATGACTCCAAATTCTGATGCATCATTTCAAATCTCCTTATATTCTGTAAATCCTTAAATCAACTTTTATATTATAGAATTAGCTTATGTCAAATATGGTCGTGTTCTTTTTAAATTGCATGTCCGATTTTGACAGAGGAATATTGTACTGTTATAATGTACAAACAAGGAGTGATATTTATGAAAATATTAAAATTATTTGTAGCATTATCTTTAGCCTTTTTTACACTTTCAGCATACGCAGGATCAATAGATTATGGCTATAATGCTCAAGGAAATTATGTCCCGAAATCAATAGGTGGGAATCAAATTCAATATGGTTATAATGCCCATGGTGATTATGTACCGAAATCAATAGGTGGAAATCAAATTCAATACGGTTATAATGCCCATGGTGATTATGTACCGAAATCAATAGGCGGAAATCAAATTCAATACGGTTATAATGCCCATGGTGATTACGTTCCAAAATCAATAGGCGGAAATCAAATCCAATATGGTTATAATGCTCATGGCGATTATGTCCCGAAATCTATTGGTGGAAGCAAAATTCAATATGGATATAACTCTCATGGAGATTACGTTCCAAAATATATTGGATATTAATTTATTAGATTAGATCTAACTTACATAGATGTTTATAAGCACAATTTTTACACGCTCCATTTTTATCTTCTTTTATCGGATCAAATTGGAAGGAATTTATGTTTTCATAAGTTGATTTGATAAGGTTTTCGATATAATCCATATCCTCTTTTATTAGAGTTTTGTATACATTTTTTCTGTGATTTTCAACATAGATTAAACCGACTTTTGAAACTTTTTTGCCGGTTGCTTTTTCAAAAGCATATTTATAAAAACATAATTGATTGTAATAATTTGCTTTATCTTCTCCTATTGCAACTTTTCTTTCACTGACAGGGTATCCTGTTTTATAATCATATAATTCATAAGTACCGTCAGAATTTTTTTCAATCCTGTCAATTTTCCCGGTTATTGTATATTTATCAACTCCAACTCCATTGAAAGTATATTCAACATCATCTATTCTCGAAATTGGTATTGATATAAAATGCGGATAATAGTTCTCTATTAAAGTATTGCCTTGCTTTTCAAATTTTTCTTTCATTTCAGGCGAAGTAAATCTGGAATTATCAAGACCTAATTGAAATTCTTTTTTAATTTCTTCTATTTCTGGGTATTTGCCTGTCTGTTTTGCAATTTTTACAGCATTTTCTAACAATTTATGTATTGTAGAACCGTAATTGGCATAATCCCAATCTCCCTCTTCAATATCTATTTCTAAAACTTTTAAATAAAAGAATTTTCTAGGGCAAGCAAGATAATCATTTAACCTACTTGGGGAAAGCACTATATTTTTTACTCTTCCTTCAATTTCAGATTTAAAGGCTTTTTGATTGTCATATACTTCTCTTGAAATACATCTTACAAATTCTTTTGTAAAATCATCTTCTTTATAATCAAATTGTTGGCTATCAAAATCATAATCCGTAAAATCAGCAAGATATTTTGTAATCTGCTGAGGTTTATTATCGCACATATCAGCAAATGATAAACAAAGTGAGTGTTTTGCCCTTGTTATTCCGACAAATAACAATTTTATTAATTCGCTATCTTTTTTTTCTTGAGCAGTATCTTTGTCATATACGGGTTCTGTAATTAGTTTATATTCCCCTGGCATTCTAAAGTCTTCCCAATTTTTTGAAATCAAATTCGGGAGGTAAACATATTCAAATTCTCTTCCTTTAGATCCGTGATATGTGGTTAATTGCACTGCGTTTTGGATTATTGAATCTTTATCAAGACAGATATCAATATCATTTTGCAAGCATTCATCCAGATAATCAACAAAATCAGAAATTCCAGTCGCTAAATTAAGGTTTGCAAAATCAGTGGCTTCTGCAAGAATCTTTTTTATCCCAAGAAGATTTTCTATACGATTTAATTCTGTTTTATAATAGTATTCTAATATGCCTGTACGGTTTAGAATTTCGATTATTGTATTTCTTAAATCATTTGTTGAAGAATATTCTTGAAGGTAGAAAAATGTATCCAAGAAGTTTTGAATTTTTTCAGGATTTTTCCAATCGCTTAAAGTTTTCATCAATGAAATAAAATCATTTGGAGAATCTTGTTTTAATAATCTTTTTTCATGCAAGATTTTGTTGTAATCTTCTAAGTCAATTTTAAAAGGCTCAGATAATATTAAACCGAACAATTTATCGCTTGATAAAAGATAGTTATTCAAAGCTTTCAGGTAAAAATATACAACGATTGATGATTTAATTGCAAAGATACTTTTGCCTTCATCTATTTGGAACGGAATATTTTTGGATTTTAATAATTCTCCGAATGTTTGTAATTCTTGACGCTTTTTTGCAATAATTGCAATTTGTGATAATTTTTCGGGGCAATTTTCAGATTTAGCAAGATTTTCAATGTCTTCTGCAATGTAGTTGAATTCTTGTAATGTGTCTCCAAATTGTAACCTTTTTATTTTTTTATCTTTTTTTATAATTTCTTCTGATTTTGCAGTAAGTTTTTTATTAATATTTTTAGATTTAAATTTCTCGTTATTTTCTAATCGAGATTTATCTTGTTGAATAACTGCGTAACTAAAATCAAGAATGGATTGAGTCGAACGATTATTTCCTTCAAGGCATATAACCTTTGTATTTGGATATTTGGTTAAAAAGTTTTCAATGTTATCGGATTTAGCTCCCTGAAAACCGTATATAATTTGATCATCATCTCCTACTACCAAGATGTTTTTACTATCGTTACCTTCCATTATGTGGAAAAGAATTTCATTTTGCAAATCGTTTGTGTCCTGGTATTCATCGACAAGGAAATATTTGTATTTATTTGAAACTTCTCGTAAAAAAGTAATATCTTCTTCAAATGCAGAGAGTACAAACGTAATCATATCTGAAAAATCAATAAGACTTAATGAATGCATTTTTTCAGAATATAATTCGTATAATGTCCACAATTCTTTTGCTTTTTCAATATTAGTTTTTATTCTTTCTATTTCATCGTATTTAGTTTTGTTTCTTTTTTCTCCTCTTGATTCTCGCTCATAAATCTCAGCTTCAAGCTCTTTTATTCTCGGCATAAGAGTCGGATTGGTCTCAATTTGTTCAAAGTAATCTTTTCGTGTAATTCTTTGACTTTTAAGTTTTTCAATATATGATATGAATTTCCCGGCAAAATGATATCTATCAGCACGGTTTGGAACAAAATATTCTAAATCCGCTTTATCTATGCAGTCTTTCATTAATTTAATTTTTTCTGTTTCCGTGATTAGTCTTACCCCCACTCCAAGTGAAAACTGTGACGGGTATAGTTTGATAATATCATTGCAAAAAGAGTGATAAGTGTAGATGTCGACAGAAGATGCAATAACTCCCATTTTTTTTATAAGTCTTTGTTTCATTTCGTTAGCTGCAGCATCGGAAAATGTAAGGCATAAAATAGAACTTGGCTCAATCCCTTCAGATAACATTTTTTCAATTCTATTAATTATCGTAAAAGTTTTTCCAGTTCCCGGTCCTGCAAGGAGCATAATTTGTCCGTTTAAATTATCTATCGCTTCTTGTTGCTTTATATTTGGTCTAATTTCTGTCATTTATCGTCCTCATTCCTATAAGAAAATTATATTTGAATCATGTGACAAAAATGGTCGTAATGTTAATATTTTTCCAAGTTTTCTTTCAAATAATTTTTGTATGCTTCTCTTAAATTTTTAGGAGCTAAAATCTCGCAGTTTTTACCCCATTTGAATACGTGCCACATAATTTCTTTATCACCGCTTGCTTTAAAATTTACTATCAAGTTTCCATTTTCATCTTTTTTCATTTTCTGTGTTGGATGAAATTTATACTGCTCAGCATCATCTGCAACTTCTTTTAAAAATTTTAGTTTAACGTCTAAAATTTCACCTTGATAAACCCCAAAGGACTTATTTGAATACTCTTCTAAGTTAAAATTACCTCTATCAAATTTATTATTTGTTAATTCTAAATTTTCAAACTTATGTAAAAGATAGTTATAAATTCCATCTCCTTTAGCCTTTTCTTTTGCAATAAGATGAATTTTTTCACCATAAATGATTCCAAGAGGTTGAATTAATCGCTCTTTATTATGATAAATCCCTTTTAAAACAGTTGATTCTTTAATGGATTTTCTAACTAAATCAAAAACATCTAAACTTATTTTGTATTGAGGCGTTTGACGCACTGCTAAACCTTCTGTCTGTAAAATCATTTCAATATTATTTTCTAAATGAGTAATATTTTTTCTATTCAGTGCTTTAATTTTTTCAACAGTTTTTGTGATTTCTTCACCCAATTGAGGATTTTTAGTTAAACTTTGCAGCTGCTCAATATTTGCAATTTCCTTTGGCGAAAAAGAAATTAAATTGCTTATAGAAAAATTAGTAAATCCCCAATGCTTTTGATTATCATCAACTTCGATTTCATCAATTTGAGGAAAAATACAAGTTAAGCTATCTCGCATTCTTTCTGCCGTTCTTCTTGAAACATTATATCTCTCGGCAATCTCAGATAACGTAACCCCTTGAATTTTTGATCCCATATAAACAGCTAAATCTAAAATATCTGAAACCCTTGAATATCTTGGTTTATCTTCCATAAGCCCTCTTTCTTTCAATATCTTTAGATTATAGCATTTTTTTTGAAATAATAAAAGGTTGTGATAGCTAAAATTTTTGCCACCTGAAATTATAGAAAGCATAATGAATGGAACCCAACCCAGAGTTAAATGTGAAAAGACTTATTGCAATGGCGGATAAGTGTTGTAAGTGAAAATTCTTAATTAAGTATAAATACTTTTCAATTTCACATATTATTAATAATTTGTATTTTGAATTGAATTTTTATTTTTTTTCATTTTTTCTATTTCATCTTTATCATTTGCAAATCCATAATTTGCATTTCCAAGTACAGAATCTAGTTCTCCAAGAATAATATTTAATTCTTTTATAGCAGCTTCCATTTTTAATGGACAATTTTCAGGATTACTATTTTTGTAGTTCATTAAAAATAAAAATAATTTTTTATAATACAATCTATCTTTTTGATTGAGTAAGAAAATAAAATTGCTAGCATTTGCGGTTAACCATTGCAAAATTTCAATTGTTTCACTGCGTTCTCCTAAAAATTTTGAACTTGTTTTGTCTAGCTCATTAGCTAATTCTAATCTTTTAAGCCTCAAACTTTGAATATTTTGTTGATGAGTTAGCCAACATTGAATTGCTGTAAAAAAAGTTATTGCAACTGCACACATCCATTCTGCATTATTTTGTAAAATCTTTATTAATGTCATTAAATGAATTCCTTATATAATAGATAAAATTAATATGTATAAATATTATCTATTATAATTTTACGTTTTTCTGTAAATTTAATAATATGTTAATAATTTATTCTAAAGGACCTTTTTTATTTGCAGAAAGAGAATTTGAGCTTAAAAAAGTGAACTTCTCTTAAAATCAAATACCGAAAATTCTCTAAAAATCCTGAAAGCCTGCACAGTGCTGAACTTTTGCATTAAAAAAGAGGCCTCTTATGCCTCCTATTTATAAATACTGGTGATGACGGGAACACAATCGAACCCCGACAACGCCAAAGTTATTTTAATTGAAATGTTTACAAATTACAACTTAATAGATTTTGAATCTATTGAAATATACAAAAAATGTGCATAATAAAAAAGCCCTGAAGAAATGTCTTCAAGGCTTTAATAAGGAGTTAATAAACAAAAGGAGAAAATGAAACAAATCAGAGTTTCCCATAATACCATTTAACTTTTTGCCGGATAAAATCCCCAATTTCATTTTGTTTAACTTCCGGATATGCCGGCAAATAAATTATGTCGATTTTACCCGCACTTGTTGTTTTCGGGTGTGCTTTTCCAAATTCATAATGCGTCAAAACTGTTTCCGGAGTAATTGCAATATTATATTTTTTGCAGAGCTCCGCTATAAGTTTGAATGTTGCTTCACATTGCTTTTTTGTCAACGGATATTTACCAACATTTTTAGAGTTTTGAAAACCCAACATTCCACACATAGCAACACCAATTGAACCGGTATTTCCGCCCCCTGTGTGTTGTGCATATTTCCCGTCATTGCAATTTTCGTTGTCTTCTGGTTTATACATGCCGGCAACGGTCAACCCGTCACCATTAACCATAAAATGATAGTGTCCGAACTCAATATTGTTCGGTTGATTTGTGCCTGCTGTCCAATGTAATATTATGCGTTTCATATCCTGCCCCCGCTTTTAATTGTGCTAATTCTAACTTTATATTGACCTGCTCTTGCTGTATTTCTTTTTGTGTTTGCATTACCGTTATTAAATCGTTTGAAGTCTGCGCAATAGTATGAATTTGAACACCAACATCAACCAATGCGCAAAGAAATAAAGTTCCAAAAATCCCCAAAAGCGTAATAAAGAAATTTTTATTCTTCTTTTTCGCTTCAACCATTGCTTTTTGTGTTTCATATATAATATTAACTTTATCCACAAACGACAATTGACCGTCTTTTTGTTTCGTTCCGCCAAAGAAAAAATCATGTGTATCACTGCATTTGCACACAAATGATTCAAATTTTTTTTCCATTTGTTCAAGTTTTTGTTCAAAACTTTTTTCCATTGCTTCAAATTTATTTTTCAACACTGTGTGTTGTTCAAGACATTCTTGTGACTGTTCTTGTCGCATTATTTCCCCCGATTAGTTGTATTTCAAAAAGTCTTCAAATAGGTTGTCAAACTCTTTTTTATCCTTTTTTGAAAAATTATTGTAATATTTATATGTAAGTAAAATAATTTTTTCGGCTATATTAACGGCTTTTTGCAAACTTTCACGGTCTTTTAAAATTGCCGTTTCTGATTGTTTTTCTTTTGCTGTTTTTGCAAAGGAAAAGCCACTGTCTGTGGCTTTTCCTAATGCTTCAATAGCCTTTGGAACATCAAACGGCATTATTTTTAACCCCGATTTTCGCAATATTTTTAATTGCAAACTCTTTTACTTTTTCAAGTGCCGGCAATAATGCGTCGTCCCATGCGGGTTTACTATCAGTTATGACAATTTCAAGTGCATTGTAACCCCTGTTTGTAATAACCGTTAAAACGTCTTTAAGAACGCCCCAACCCTCTTGTTTTAATTTTTCTTTGTTTTCTGCTTCCATAAATACCCCCATTCTTTGTATGTATCAACAAAAAGACGGCTTTAAAATGCCGTCTTAACTATTTTTATTTGAATTGTTTTTCTTATTTGAATTGTCTTGTGCCTGCGACGCGTCGTCTTTTTCATTATCGCCGGAATCGTCTTCTTTTTCGTCTTCCGGTGTTACCCCTTTTATTTTGGTTTTCAATAAGTCATAAATCAATTGTGTCACATCATCTAAGCACGGAACAATCAATTTTTTTATTAAAAGTTTGACGAAAATATTTAATTTTTGCGTTGTAAGCACTTTTTGAACGTATTTAAACATTGTAAGGTCAAGTTGTTTTTTCTTGTTTTCATTATTCTTTTTTGTGCTTGCAAGTTCCGCAATCTCATTTTGCGCAACTGCGGTAAATCCATTTATAAAATTTAAAAAACTTTCTTTTTGCATATTTTTATCCCTTTCATGTTAAATTTTGCACTAAAAAAGCACGCCACCGTTGCGTGCTACTCCCGAAACGCCCAACCAACCCAGCCAAAAATTTTATTCTGAAACAATTTCGGAATATTCTTTTTCTGTAATTTGTTTTTTATTCAATCGTTCTTGAACTTCTTGAATTGTTATCCGTCCGGCGTCATACAATCTTTTTAAGGACTGAACAAACAATGATGTCATAAAATACCCCCCTCAATTAGTTGTAATGTGTAATTGTCAATAATATCGTTTTCATGTTTTAATTCGATACTTGAAGTTAAATCATTAACAAGCACATATCTTTCATACTCTGAATGTGTCAAAAAGGCTTCATCATAACAAAAAACGGTGTATTCCTGTTCATCACTTCCAATTCTTGTTTCATTTGTGATATTTTTTCGGATATAAACACCGTCAATTGAACTTGTTGAATCAACTTCAATTGGTTTACATAGGCTTTCCGCCCTTTTCCAATTTATTTGCACTTTTACCCCCTTTTTTATCTTTACGCCTGATTAAATCCTTGCACGCTTCAATATTTACATTTTGAATAATATATTTTTGGTAAGCGTTGTATGTATCGGTATATTTAAACCAACCGGTATAACTTAAAATTTGACTTGCGTCATACCATGTCGGATTCGATTTTGCTTTAATTTTCCGTGCTTTTCTAAGCGCACGAACAAATATTTTTCCGCGTATAGTCGTTTTATCTCTGTAAAATTTAAACCCCATAAAATCAATAAAACGCCCGCGTCTTTTCCCGTTTCGGTCAATATAATCAAATCTAAAAACTTGATAATTATCCTTGACAGTCAATTTCATGCCTGCCAAATACTGTTTAATTTGTTCAAGTTTTAAGTGTAATTCCTTTTTATTTCTTCCGAAAATTACAATGTCGTCCATATAACGAACATAGCATTTAACTTTTAATTTTTCTTTCACATAATGGTCAAATGGTTGTAAAAACCAGTTTGCAAACCATTGTGACGTATAGAAACCAATCGGCAACCCCTCTTTTATTTCGGTATCACCCAAGACCGCACTATTAGAATCAAGAATAAAGAAAATTAAATTCAACATTCTTTCATCATGAATTGATTCTTTAAATCGGGTCTTTAATAAATCAATATCTACACTTTCGTAAAAATGCCGAATATCCAATTTCAAAACATATTTAATTTCAGACTTATTATTTCGGATAAATTTTTCAAGGTGTCTTTTTCCATGATGTATGCCACGATTAGGAACAGAGCCACAAGAAAATTCATACATTCCATGCATAAACATTGGTTGTAATGTTTTCACGACGACGTGTTGCGCCCATTGTTCGGGGTAAAAATACGGTTGAATAACAACACGCTTTTTAAGCAAAAATCCGTCATTTATAACAGTTGCAATGTGTTTAATTGGTTGATAATCGCCTTTTAACAACCATTCGCGGAATTTCTTAATATATTTTTCTTTGTTTAATAATATCTTTTGAACGTTCGGACGGTCTTTTTTACGCTTGCTTGCGTCCATAAGCGACGAATATATTATTTCGTCGCTTGTTGCAACTTCAAAGAGGTGATTAAATGATTTCATTCTCTTACTAAAACCTCACGGACTTTCGACATGCTACTAATCCATGCCTCTTTTGCGGTCAATTTTTACCAAGCGGTACGGATAACAAACCACATTGTAAGTCTTAATAAATTAGTATGAGAGCGCGACGCCATAGTTCCAATTCGAGTGCGACACGGCATTGTTCACATTCAACGCAAAAGCACCAACCAACAAGCCGTCATTCGGATTGCTACCAAAGCGCGCAAAACCTTGATTTATTACCCTAGTAAGTGAGCGCGACGCCATAGTTCCAATTCGCATGAGAAACAGTATTGTTCAAATCAAGGTAGAAACTACCGGCTAACAACTGTGAATTGGAATTCCCACCAAAGCGCGCAAAACTCGTGGCATATTACCCAAATTTTAAATGTTCAACACAATTTCTTGCAAAAATAACATACCACAAACATATTTATTTTTAAAATACGTAAAATAGCCCGCAAAAAAATTTTTCATGAGCCTTACGGCTCAAGACAAGGGGGGTGAACCCCCCAAACCCCCCAAAGAGGTTATTTGTAAGAGAGCGCGACGCCATAGTGCCAATACGAGTGCGACACGGCATCGTTCACACCCAACGCAAAAGCACCAACCAACAAGCCGTCAAACGGATTGCTACCAAAGCGCGCAAAACCGACAAGTGAAGAATTACTCCAAAGTCCGTCACAAAAATAAGTGGAAGAAGAACCCCCCGAATCTGCCGACGGAACAAGCCCATAGCCGGAAACTAATTTCATTGATTTTATATATAGTTGTGAAATTGTTCCGGATAAGGTCACGCCGGTGTCAATATATCCGGTTGAATCTGTTTGATTATATCCGGTCGCACTTGAACCGTCTTGTGTTCCGTAAGTAAATTTAACATACAATTTGCCGTTCTTTTGAATTAAACCGTTTGTGATTTTCCAAATATTTCCCCACCAATTTTGAATGAAAAAAACAGTCACACAACCGTTGTTGTTGTCACCATAGAACATTCCCTTTTTGTCATTTGTTCCGGTAGTCAATAATTGATTTGTGTTTGATTCATTTACATAACCGGTATAACGCCCCGTTCCGAATGTTGTTTGTGTGTCAAGCGATTTTCCGATTAACATCAAAAGAAAATTTATTGCTACTCTATCGGCGTATGCGTCAACGTTCCAACCGGAACCGTTTGCACGTGCATTGGCAATTTGTGTGTTTCCTGCTAAACTCCGACAAATAGTTTTGCCGGATAGTGAACGGATTTTATTGCTAATATTTGAACCGTCGTAAATAGCACGATAAACATATTGTTTTAATGTTCCGTCTTCACCATAGTGCATATAATCCTTATAATTTTCATCAACCTGTTTATTTGCAATATAAACATGGATTTTTGCACCCTCTTGAACGGCTTTAATCCAAAATTGCGCAAATTGCACCATTGCATTGCCGTCATAACTTTCATTTGAAACATCTGACGGTGTGCCGTCTTCTTTTTGTGTTAGGTCGTCCGGATTCAAATAATAATCAACAACACCGCTTGTTTTAAGCATACAAGGACGCGCCAATGACATTATAAATGTATCTTTCCAAGAACCATAGTCAAAGACTTCATTTTCATAATCCATGTGTGCCGGTGTAAAGTCTTCATTTATCCCCGCATATTTAATGCAAGTTTTCGGATTTGAATTTGTTGTGTCAAGAATAAATTCATATATAACCGTACCGAAATAATTTTGCGGGTCAAGGTTACAAACACCATTAACCGAATAAGGAAAAGCACGATAATAATATTCTGTTTCGGTATCGTCGTCAATTTCGTCAACATACGCTTCTTTTGAATACTTGTCACGCACCGTATTTGTTAAAACAACCGTTCCGTCTTCCGGTGTTTCCGGATATGAACCCGATTTTTTTACAATGACCGTTTTCCACCATGTGCATAATGTTAAATCATTTATGACCGTGTCTTTCGGGTCATTCCAATTTAACAAATAATTTGTTCCGCTTTTTTCTACCCGTAAATTTTTACAATTAGACGGCGGAATGCCTGCGGAAACTGAACGGGCTTGAAGTTCCCCTATTGCTTCATCTATTATTTCAAAAGGTTGATTCAAATCACGTTCAAAATCAAATAATTGATTGCCGTCTTCTGTCATATCTGTTAAATTTAAACCTAAATTTTCAGTTTGTTTCATTTGTTTTAACCTCACAATATTTATTTTTACTCAACTGTTGCATTTCTGATTTTGTAAGCACATTATGAATTTCTTTTTTTAGCAAAAACTTATATTGCCAAAAGAAACCAATATGCGCCGGAATAATATCTTCAATCTGTTTGACTAATGCAGACAAAGCACTTTGACTAGGTATTCCATAAGAACCTATGAATTGAAGTTTTATTTTCCCCTCAACAAAACTTGCGTCAATTTCGCCATTTTTCCAAGTATTACATATATCTTGAATTAACTTGATTGTGTTTTTCCCATTTGCAAGCCAACGCGCCCATATTGCGGATTGCCTTTCTTCTTTTGTTGCGTCTGCAAATGGTGTTAATTTCATCAATTTTTCATAAGACGGGATTGACAAGTTCAATGTGTCAAAAAAGAATTCATTTTTTAAATTTTTTATATACTCATGAACTTTTGCAAGTTTTTTATGCACCGCATAAAATAAATCATATACAAATTGACTTTTGCGGTCATATTTATGTAGTTTGTTGATTAACGCTGTTAACAACATTTTGCACCTCTGTTAATGTCAAAGTTCCTAACACGGCAACTTCCGTGTCCGTTTTTGTGTCTTGCACCTTTAAATTATCAATTCCGCCATTTATTAACATGCCGGAATGGTCTTTCACGCCGTCGGCTTTTAATATATATGATGAAATTTGTGTATAAGACACAATCCCGTCTTCACTGAATGCAATTTCTTTAAAATAAGATTTCAAACTTGCTTCAATATTATTTTTAACTGTTGTAAAATCAAAACCGGTTTTAATTTCAATATTTGCACTAATGGCAACTTCTTTTTTTAATGCCTTTGCAACCGTACAATAAGCACCGCATGGGGCTTCGCCGTTCCCCTCTCCCCAACCGTCACCCAACGGGTCAATATAGTTTTGAACTTCTTCAACTAATTCGTCGGTCGCAATCAAGTTTTCTTCATCAAGAATAATGACTTTTACCGTGTTGTCACCATTCCATAATGCTTTTACTTTCGCGTCTTTAACGCCGGTAATTTCACGCGCCCATTTTCTGTAATGGTTTTTATTGCCGGAAACAATCGGCAATTGTAGGTCTTCATAATATCTTTCACGCAAAGAATCGTCGCTTTCATCATCATATCCGCCCGTTGCGTTTTGGTTATTTACAATGGTTGATAAACCGTCAATTGTAACCGGAATTTTAGTTATAGAACCCGCCGGAATATTGCCAATTGTGCCGGCTGTTGTGCATTCAACCGGAATTTCTGCAATCCCAGTGTCTGAAACAAAATCTTCCGTCACTGCAAACATTAACCCTGTATCGGATTCACCGACTATCTGTCCGGCTGTAAGCGAAAAGCCCGTTCCGGTTGTTGTCAATATAGTCGTTGCCTTTGTTGCCGGCTTCCACTCAATCCCGCGTCTTTGAAATACCCAACGGCGCAAGTCTTCACCGGTCATATTATCAACATTTTGCCATGAAAGTATCGTTTTAATATCTTTTAAAATTTCATATATATAAATTGCTATTGCACGCAAAAAATCCCATATCGGAAACCCGATTGTTTTTTGATATTTTTTCGGCATATTCGCCAATAATTCGGACGTTATTTCGTCTTGTGTTTGATTATATAATTCTGTCATTTTATACCCCTAATGTTGCGTTACACTCTGCGCTTGCGCCACTGTTTAAAGCAACTGTAATTTTTAAACAAAGCCTTGTTCCTTGTTTTTCAGAATCATAAGAAACAATTTTTCTTATTGACGGACATAATAAAAACCCCTCACGGATTTCACGTTCAATTTCTGATTCAATATATCCGTTATTGATACTTTTTGAACCCATCATTTTTTTATATGAAGTACCGAATTTATATCCGTCATAAATTTCAAGTGTTCCAATATCCGTTGAAAGAAATTTTTGAATCCACTGTTTTGTTGCTTCATATTCTTGAATCAATTCCGGTGAACCGTCCTTGATTACATATTCTTTTTTGTCAAAATCAAATTTAAAACATAACAAAACACTTTCGGCGTTTTCAATTGACGCCGTTAAACTTTCAAGTGTTTCGTCAATATCATCTTCCGGAAACATTTATTCCCCCTTTGTCGTCAATTTATCAACAATTACATATTCTGAATCAGATTCCAAAGGCGCAACAATCAATTTATCGCCAATTTTTAATTCACATTTCAATGCTAATAGTTCATCACGAACCGCCAAAATTGCATTTGATAAATTTGCAATTGCATTAGGCATATTACAAGGCGCACCACTTTGTGAGTGTGTTTCTGTGACTGCTTGCGCTGAATCCGTTTCGCTTGTGACTGTTTCAGATAACATGCCGGTTGAATCAATATTGCAACGGAATGTAAACCATTCAGGAATAAATAAATTCCCTAATTCTTCACTTAATAAAATTTGCGAATTTGCAACCGTCAATTGCAACGGCTCAATTGCTTGCACTGTCGCAATTGTTAATTCTTTGTATGAAGACGGATTATTGCGTTTCTTTAACTCTTTTGCAAGTTTTAACGCTAATTTATCGCTTTTATCTGTCATACTTTCACCAATTCCGCATTTACATAATGATTTTTATTTGCAATATTGTGTCTTGTGCTTTTTGCATAATAATCACCCGAAAGTCCATAATCCGGATAATCTAACGATAAAATTGAACCTTTTTTAAAATCGTCCGTTCCTAACATATCAACCGATATTGAAACCGTAACTTTGTTTAAATCTTTTAATATATTTTGAGCAACAACGCTTTTTGACGTCTTGTCATCTTTGTCAATTGATTCTATTTGACCGAGTAAACCAAATTTTTGAATACTTGCGCTGTCTTTTGCACTTGCAACTACAAATGTTGTTTTCTCTTTTGTGTCAACAAGTGTAATAGAGTTTTTAAGGTCTTGAATTGATTCGCTATATGTTATATTACCTAAACTGTCATTTATGCTTATTAAATGACCTTGTGCAAGTTCAATTTGTGATTCGCATTTTTGTTTTGTATTAACGATTTCAAGTTTTCCGTTTTGACAAGAAAAAACATATTGTGCGCTTGTTTTTTGTGTCGCTAGTTCTAATAATTCAATAATAATGTCCGAAACGGTTTTGTCTTTAAATATTTTTGTCACATAAGCATTTATTGAACAAATATTCCCACAAGGAACATTAACTTTTGCACATAATTGTCTTATTGCGGTATCAATTTTTACTTTGTTAAACTGAATTATTACTTCATTTTTGTTCAAATAAAAACCATAATCAAAACCCGAATATGAAAATGTTTTATTTGTGTAGCGTTGTTTATCTGTTAAAATTCCGCGCAAAACCTCTTTTCCGGTTGTGCCATTTGCAATAAGTATTTTTGAACCAATTTCAATGTCACTTGTTGATTCAAAAGAAAATTCGCTTGCAATTGTTTCAATATCATCACCCCAAGACAAATTTCCGCAATTTTCAACTTCTTCTTTATTGACAACAATCTTATAAAGTGTCTGCATTGTCCGGATACTCCAACAATTTTAAGTTATAAATAATATCACCAATTTTGTCATATTCATATTCAAATGAATCAACGACAACAAGCATGTTTCGGATTGTTTTAAATTCTTCCGTTATTATCAAACGAAATGGAACTTCCGAATGTTCTTCCAAAAATGTGACATATTCTTTGCCGTCCGGTAATGATTCATATTCTACAAAGTTATAAAATAATTTGTTGACGGGGAAAAAAGACGACCATTCGACCGTCCTTAAACCCTTTCCCCCCAACAAAACAATATCCCCGAATTTTAACGTTTCAAATGTTTCGTGCTTATTCGTTTGACCGAATTTGACCGGCGGTTGAACAAAAGGGACAACCAACGTCAAAAGTCCGTCCATATCTGCAAAAGTAATTTTCATATATTACACCGTTTGAAGTTTATTTTCTACCTTACTAAGCAACATGTCCGCAAATTCTTCAAATAAGTCACGATTCCCGATTAAATTGCCTTTAATATCAAAAACAACTTTTAAATTGACTGTTTTATTTTTACTTTTGGCAATATCATGCGGAATTATTTGTGAACCGGACGGAAGATTGACAATTTCACCGCGCCCGCCCTCATTTATTCGGGTGTTTCCACCTTGAAAATAAGGCGTTCCTAATGCGTGTTTGCTCGGTTTTTGCTGTGCCTGCTGTTTGTCATATTCCGCGCTTGCTTCGTTTATTTCTGCTTTCTTGTTATCTGCCCAACTTTTGACTTTGCTTCCAATGCCACGAAAACCACCCGCAAGTTGAACCGCTTTTCCAACCCATTTGCAGAACTCAATCAATCCACGAACTATTAAACCAATTGGAGTAATCCAACTTAATAATGTCGCGCCGAATTTTACAAATGGCGCAATTTTATCCCATACTATTTTTGCGCCAAATACAAAGGAAGACCACAACAATTGCAAGACAGACCAAACACCGCCGACAATTGAGCGGAAACCCTCAAATTTGTTATACAACAAAGCAACACCGCCAACTAAAACACCAATTGCCACCGCAACAAGTCCAATTGGATTAGCAAGCATTAACGCATTCCATACCCCTTGCGCTGTTGAAACTGCTTGAATAACTGATTTTAACGTTTGAATTGTTTTGATTGTGTTTGAAATAACATTAAATGCAATTATTGATGAAACACAACCCGACGCAACCGGAATAATCGCGTCCATATTATCTAATAATATTTTTATAACATTAGAAACTTGACCGATTGCACCGCCTACGACACTTTTAATTGTCGGCATATTATCAAAAACATAATTTGATAAATCCATTAAAACCGGCATAAATTGAGTGCCTAACATTGCCGTAAACATGCCGGAAATATTTTTCCATTTTTCCAATGCGTCACCAAAATCATTGCCGGCGTCAATAACTTCGTCGGATATCTCAAGACCTAAACGCCGATATTCGGCGCGCTGTTCTGCAAGTTTTTGTGTTGTTGCATTCAATAATGGCATAAGTTCCGCACCGGAACGTCCGAAAAGGTCATTTGCTAATTGTGCCTTTTTTACACCTGCCGGCATTTTTTGTAAAGCATTAACGCATTCGTTAAATATTTGTTCTTGACTTTTTAACTTTCCATTTGCACCGACAACAGAAACACCCAATGCACGAAAATTTTTAATTGCGCTTTTATTTCCAGTAGTAACACCGTTTATTTGACCGACAAGTTTTTTGAAACCCATTTGCAAAGATTCTATTTGACCGCCATTTTGCGCAAGCAAATAATCCCATTCTTGAAAACCTTTGCGTGAAATCCCTATTTTGTTTGACATATCATCAATACGGTCGCAAACTTCACCACCTTTAACCGCAAATGCTGTCATTCCGCCCACCGTTGCAACTATCCCCGCACCGGCTAACGAAACGGCATTTTGAAATCCTTTTCCCAAAGAATTCGAGAATTTTTGAACTGTCATTGTTGCTTTTTGCAACTTTTTTTCGGTTGTGCCTAATTTGTCGGCAACGTCTTTTAATTTTGATGAAAATCTATCTTTTAATGTCAAAACGACACCAACATTTTTAGGCATTTTATCCCCCTGCAATTATTTTAAATATTGATTCAATTCGTTCATTCTCTTTTTCTGCCATGCATTCCATTGACGCAATAAACATTGTTTTTGCGTCTTCTGACAAATTCAATAAATAATCAAGATTATGTCCTTTTTGCAGATAATAAGCGACGCAAGACAACCAAACGTCGCTTTTTATTACTTTTTTAATTTTTCAATCTTTTTAGCGTCAAAACCATATATTGACAATATCGTGTCTGCAAAATTTGTGATTTCCATGACATTATTTTCAAATATTTCTTCAACTATTTTATAAGGTGAATCTTTTATCCCGTATTTTTCAAGCATTTGTTGATTCCGAAACATTGGAACAGATAAATATATAATATACAAATTAGTATTATGAACACTCATGTTGCCGTCTTTTGCGTCAAACAATGCTTCCATTATTTTTGACGGGTCAATTTTTTCAAAATCAATTCGTCTGTCTAACACTTCGGAATCAAAATACATTTTAGGTTTTTGAGTAATTTTTTTACTTTGCAAAAGTTCTTCAATTGTGAGTTTTTTCATTATTACTTCCTTTCTTATTTGATAACTACTAAACAATTAAATCCAACAAGTCAAAATCTTCGGCTTTGAACGGAACTTCTTCGTCCTTTACCGTTTTTTGTTCAAAGTCCAACAATGTTGCTTCGTCAATTGTTACACCAGTAAGCGAAACTCTTTCCGCCCCATACGCCGACGGGTCGGCAAGTTTTCCAACGACTGTAAAAGTCGGGTTTTGACCGGTTTTCCAAAATGGAAGAACCATTGAAACAATTGTTGAATCTAATTTTGTTAAAGTGATTGTTCCGGCAATGGAAAAACCCAACCACTTTTGATATTTTCCGGATTTGCCGGCAATATCCATTTCTTGATATTCACCGGTTACTTTGGCTTGAAATGATTTGCAATTACCTAATTTTAAACCATTGAACCAAACTTCACCGTAAGTTCCATTTATAGTTTTTTGTGCAACCATATCTTTTGGCATTTTTATTCCCTCATTTCTTAAATAGTGACAACAAAAAGCGGGCATTGCGCCCGCGTTGAACATCTGAATAGCTGAAAATTAGTACATTTCAACCGTCGCTTGCAGACCTTCCATTGCATTTAAGAATTTGACGTCAAGCAACAAGAACACCATGTCTTTATATGTCAATTCTCTTATTTCTTGGTCTGTCATTGCGTTAATTTCGGCTTCGTCTTTCCCGCTTGAAATCCATTTTTCACGCTGTGTTGCAACATCTACATCACAAGTGTTGTCATAAGACGGGTCAAGGATTTC
>UMEP01021616.1_pt1 | contig 38940 bp, 32 predicted proteins | sample 1964771 | NCBI WGS metagenome assembly UMEP01 (sample SAMEA4836022, study PRJEB28245) | human gut metagenome | biome: gut microbiome; material: fecal sample | place: Denmark | collected 2008 | reverse complement strand
GTCTGTACTTCAATGTTCCGATTGTTGACATAGCTTTGTTGGTTTTAATTGTGTTTGGTTAATTGATAATTGAGAATGGATAATTGAGAATGGATAGCGCCTCGGCCGCAGGCAAATTCTTCATTCTTCATTCTTCATTACTCATTCACAAAGGCAAAGATAGGGCCTCTCTGCCACGTGGCCAAATAAAAAGGGTTACTGGGAAGTAAAAATATGTTAACGAAACAAGTGAATTGCGTTAATAAAAATAACGCATTGATTTACAGTGTATAAAACGATATTTTCGCGCGCGGAAAGCATTGTTTTCTGCTGCCAAAGGCAAAGGGAACTTCAAAAGGGAGTATATGCATGACATCTGAAATGAGATTCACTTACTGTTTACTGTTGAATGTTGAATGCAGGAAGGAAGATGAAAAATCAACGTTCAACAGTCAACAGTAAACAGTAAGCTAAATGAGAAAAAGAGTGTGACCTAAAACTTTATATTATATATATATATTTATATATATAATATAACTTATTTTTCAGTATCACGTATTCCAATTTCGGTAACTGTTTACTGTTGACTGTTGAACGCTGAATGTAAAAAGAAACCCGATAAAATAAGTCCGACATTTCATCTGTATTGCAATAAAATCGTTATTTTTGTAATCGTTACCTGTTGGCATGTGCGAGAGAGGAGAAAAAGAAATTCAAAATAAAAACGATATGAAAAAATACCAGTTATACCGCCCCCTGTTGTATCAAGACCGCCGTTCGATTGACGAATTTATCAAGGAAGACCCCATGTGGGCGGAGCTGTGCCGCCTCTATCTGCGAATGGAGAAAGGACATGGCACAAAAAAATCCGCACTAAAAACATTCAACACGGTTCGTTTTTTCTGTATATGTGCCACGATGGATGCCTTTCGGGAAAACATTTTCGAAGAGGAGTATTTACAACCACTAAGGGAAACTCCAGGCATAAATGCCGACATTTGCTGCGCTTTAGCCTATGTAGTACTTTGCTCGATGGAAAAATCCCGACTCTCAAGCAATTATTTCTTACATAATATAGATATGCGACTCAGATCAGGAAGTCCTTTTTCCGAAAAATGTTTTTTGGAGGCAAACGATTTTCTGATCCAGAAACACAGGGAAGAAGAAGAATATTGGCAGGCAGACCTTTGCCCCCGCCCGGTCAACCCCGCCAACCTGCCTTCCGATACGGTATGGTGGGAAAAGGCAACCAACTTTTTCACACTAGACGACTTGTATGTCATGCTCAACTTTTGGCCCCGACCTGACGACAAACTGGCGGTGCTGGATCGGATGCAGGAGGCCGGAGCTATGAAGGCTGACTGTCTGGAGATACACACTCGTCTCATGGAACTGAAAAAAACAAATGCAGTACACCCATTCGGTGAAAATCTTACACTTTTTGCTTCTGACATACTCAACATATGGAATGAGTGTCAGCGTGTATGGAAGTACTACAGCCTGCTCCAAGCCCCCGAAACGACTTCGAATCCCCTGCCCGACGAAGAAAAAGCCCAGCAGGAGAAAACACTGGCCGCCACCGCCCTGGAAGTGAAACGCCTGCTCAAGGAGAACCAGGCGCTGGCCGTGGCCAAAGAGCAACTGGAAAGCCAGAACAAAGCCCTGCAAGCCGAACTGAAAGCCCTGCGGACAAAGAACAGCAAGCAGGCGGCAGACGCACCCTCTAACCTAAAGGAACTCGTCGGCTTGGTGGACAAGGCACTGGAGCTGGGCGACGAGAAAAGCTTAGAAAAGCTGCTGCTTTGGCTTACAACCATGGAGGGGGCGGAACGCGCGAAAGCACAGGCGAAACGCGTCGAGCAGAGGCTAAAGGCACTGAAAGCCTCCATACCCCACACGCAGCACAACTACTACGCCGGCGCCAACCACATCAGCGGAAGCGAGCTAAAGGGTGTCAGCATCGGCACGACGCCCGCCAACCGAACTTTAACCCAAGAATGACAACGACATGGAAGACACCAAACAGAAACAGACAGAAGTGAAGAACTTCTACGGCGGCATCTACTTCGACCGCTGCCAGATGACGGACATCAAGTTCCAAACCATCGTGCAGGGCGACATGCACGTGCAGGCGACGGAGGATGAAGAGAGGGACGAAGCTTTTGCCGCACAGGAGGAGCAAGACGTACCACCCCAGCTACAGACGCAGAAAGCGGAGGCCCTGCTGAAGAAACTGACAGCTGCCGGCATCGTGGACGCCGGCTGGCAGCCGCTGGGGCTGTCAGGCTCGGAGAAGGGCGTGCTGGCTTCGATACTGGCCGACCGGCTGGAGATAGGCAACCACTGGAAGTTCTTCGGCCGCCTGTGGGACATGAATCCCGAAACCCTCCGCACGGCCTTCAACAAGGGAATGGATCAGCACCGCACAGCCGACTTCATGGAACGGGTGAAGAACGCGCTGAAAGGATGACCTAAAAAAAGCACAAAACAAACAACCTATAATTCAGACAGTTACAACCATCCGTAGTACCTACGCGTACCACCTACGTAGTAGGTAAATCTCATACCCATCCGCTAACTTTGCTCCTGCAATCAAGGGAAAAAACAACCCCTTGGTTGCGGGAGCTTTTCGTATTGGGAGCTTCCAACCCGAAAAAACAAGAAACGAATATGAAGCAATTAATGAAAGTCGTAGCGCAGGGTGAACCCTTCGCCGTGCAGAGCCAGAAGGCCGAAAACGGACAGGTGATGAAGTGCAACATCGTGTTGCAGGAGGTGGGCGGCAAGTACGAGGACACGTACGTGGCAGCCATGCTGGGGCAGCTGGCCTCGTGCAAGTTTTATGCGGGCGAGCTGGTGTATGCCGTCCTCCGCTTCCAGACACGCGAATACAACGGGCAGATGTTTCAGGACATTCTGGCGGTGGAACTTATTAAAATGAAGAATTAAGAATGAAGAATTTTCAACTCTCAATTATCCATTATCAATTAACCAACTGAGTGGAGCGAGGTGAAGGAATCTCCTGGAGAGCAATGCGGCCGCGTTTCTCGCTTCTTCCCCTCCAAAACATTCAGTAAGATGAAGAAGGAATATTTTTTACAAGACGTCCGCATGGACACACAGACGGCCTTCCTGGCCAACGGCAACATCAACATTTATCCCTGTTCGTGGGAAGTGGAGAAAGCACCCATCACGCCCGACGGACGGGCCTCCTACAAGGGACGCATCACGGTGGAGGAGGACGGACGCACACGCGTAAGCCCCTACAACATGGGGACAGGACCACGTTACATCGACCTCTTTGCCACAGAGCATTGCCGGGTGATGATGACCCAGCGCGGCCAGATCATCGAGAAATGGAGCTTCCGACCCTCGCTGACCTCCGACGACATCCGCGCCCTGCGCGCCCTAGAGGGACGCCGAATCGACGCCTACTATGCCAGCCGCAAACTGGAGACGAGATGGTGAAACAATGGAGAATGAAGCAATGATTATCCATTCTCAATTATCAATTATCAATTAGAAAAACATGAACATTTTTACTTGTATCGGACGGGGGCATGGTGCTCCCGCCCTTCCGGCCACCCGCCAGGAGTGGGAGGCCATGCGCCGCGAGCCTTGGCTGGCGGAGATGTGTCGCCGCATCAAGGCGGGCGACGAGAATCTGAAACGGCGGCTGCCCATCTGGACGCCTCATTGCGCCGCCTTCCGAGACAACCACCGCGCGGCGGCGGACGCCCTAAAGCCCCTGCCGCGGCTGATGCTGGACTTCGACGAAAAGGGGCATTCGGCCGAAATACTGGAGCGGTCGCTGGCCTTGCAGAAAGAAGGTAAGTGGCAGGTGCTGCTGGTGGAGGAGTCGGTGAGGCGCGGCACGCACGTGCTCATCGTCCTGCCCGACGGCATGACGCCGCAGGAGGCGCAGCAACGCTTCTCGGCCGACGTGGGCTTTCGGGCGGACGGCGCGCTGAAGGACGTGAGCCGCTGCATCTACATGGTGCCCGAGGACCATACACTGTACGTGGACGAGGAGAGGCTGTTTGCCCCTGCCGTTCCCCCCGTAGGGACGCACCATGGTGCGTCCGACGACGATGCCCATGCCAACGAAACGCCCAAAGCGGATGTTGCCGCCCCCGCCGAAACGCCCCAAGCGGACGCACCGTGGTGCGTCCCTACATTTAAGGGCATTCCCTATTCGGAAATTATCGGACAATGGTTCAAGTTGGCAGGTGGCGAACCCGTGCAGGGCGAACGCAATGACAAGCTCCACCGCCTGGCTTCGCACCTGCGCTATATTGCGGATAACGACGAGGCGCTGATGCTCCAAGTGATGCCCCGCTACGGCCTGTCCGAGGAGGAGATGAAGGGGCTGATACACTCCGCCTGCTCGGCCAAGTGGTACTCGATGCCGAAGATGATGCGACAAGCCCTTGAAAATGAAGAACGAAGAATGAAGAATGAAGAATCGACCGCGGAGGATGAAAATTCTTCATTTGGAGGCGAAGCCGACATTCTTCATTCTTCATTACCCAAGCGCTTGCCCGCCTTAATCAAGCTCTTGGTGAGCCGTACGCCCGATGTTTATAAACCAGCCGTCGCACATGCCGTCTTTCCCTCGTTGGGTGCGCACCTGCACAAAGTACGCTTCCGCTACATCGATAACGTGGAACACGAAGCCACCTTGATGAACGTGCTGATGGCCGGCACGGGCGCGGGCAAGGATTGCATCTCCGAGCCCATCAACCGCATCATGGCCGACATCCGCCGCCGCGACGAGGACAACCTGCGACGCGAGCGGGAGTGGAAGAACGAAGTCACCTCGAAGGGCGCCAATAAGGACAAGCGCCAGCGCCCTGAGGGCTTGATTATCCAAGAGATTGACGCGGATATGACGAACCCTGCCTTCGTGATGCGCATGGCTGAGGCCGACGGGCACTTCCTCTACACGAAGTTGAACGAGATTGACCAGTTCGACGCCTTGCGCGGAAGTGGACGGGGCGGCCAACAATTCCAAATCATGTGCCTCGCCTTCGACCCCGGCAACCGCTACGGACAGACGCGTGTGGGCGTGCAGAGCGTCACGGAAAAGGTGACTATCCGCTTCAACTGGAATGCTGCCACGACTATTCAGAAAGGTAAGCGCTATTTCAGTCGTGTGCTGACCGATGGGCCGATAAGTCGTATCAACTTCTGCACCATCCCCGAGCGCGAAATCGGCGCGGACATGCCCGTCTATGGCACCTACGACGCCGCTTTCGACGAGGAGCTCCGCCCTTACATCGAAAACCTCGTCAAGGCGCAGGGATTGATAGATTGTCCGCAGGCCTACAAGCTGGCACAGAAGCTCAAGGAAGAGTGCGCCGACTTCGCCCGCCTCTCGCAGAGCCGCGTGTATGAGAATCTCTCTTTCCGAGCCAATGTCATCGCTTACCTGAAAGCGTGCGTGCTCTACGTGGCCAACGGTTGCCGTTGGGACAAGACGTTCGAAGAGTTCATCCGCTGGTCGCTTCAGTACGACCTGGCTTGCAAGATGGAATTCTTCGGAGCGGACATCGAGGAGGCACAAACCGTCAACCTGCGCAGCCACAAAGGTCCGCGCAACCTGCTGGAACTGCTGCCCGACGAGTTTACCTTTCGGGAAGTGGTACAAACGCGGTTGAGGGAAGGCAAGAATGAGGAAGGCACCTACAAAATGCTTCGGCAATGGATATATCGGGGATACATTCAACAGTCAACAGTTGACAGTTATCAAAAACTAAAATTCAGAAAAGATGGAACTGACATTGACAAGAACTGACAGAAGGCGTGTGGCTCACGTGTAAAGTGAAGATTACGCCGAGGAGGGGCATTACTCCCCTCCTCTACCTTCACGACACGCTCCGCACAAAAATCGCCAAACCGTTGCCCATTTGACGGAAAGCACGTAATTTTACCCTCGCAACAATCATAAAAACATTATCTACCCTATGAATACCTCCGAACAACCCTCATCGCCCACCCGCCACTCGTGCGTGGATTGCGGCACACAGAACTGCAAATACCAGAACCGCACGTATCCCGAATTCTGCCCCACCACCCATCTGAAGGAGGAAGACCTGCAATGGGCACTGGAGCGCTACGACGAACCGCGCAACCACGACATCATGGTAGCCAGCGCCGAAGTGGAATACGAAGGCTACTGCCAATGGACGCGCGTACAGGAAATCATGGAGTTTGCCCGAAAGATAGGGGCACACAAGATAGGCATTGCCCACTGCATCGGTCTCATCCGAGAGGCACGCATCTTTGCCCGCATCCTGCAAGCCAACGGCTTCGAACCGCTGGCGGTGATCTGCAAGGTGGCGGGTAAGGCGAAATCGTCCATCGGCATCCCGCAGGCGTGCGAAACCATCGGGGCGGCCATGTGCAACCCCATCCTGCAGGCCCGCCTGCTGAACGAGGCACAGACGGACCTGAACGTGGTCATCGGCCTCTGCGTGGGGCACGACAGCCTGTTCTACAAGTACTCCGAGGCCTACGCCACCACCCTCGTCACCAAGGACCGCGTGACGGGCAACAACCCCGCCGCCGCGCTCTATACGGCAGAGTCGTACTATCGGAAGAAATTCGGCTTGAAGGGGTAAAGGCAGCGGATTTCCCCTTCAGGCAGCGCATGTGTACGCACCATCAGTAACCTTTGTGCTGACGCAGCTGGGGGTTCATGCTGATGACCTTCTCGGGGATGGGAAAGACGGTGGTGAAACCGGTGGCCTCATCCTCTACCTGCGGACGATGGCTGTAGGCACGGGTGAAAAGGCCGAAGCGGACAAGGTCTTGCCTGCGCCAGCCCTCCCAAGCCAGCTCCAGCAGACGTTCGTCGAGCAAGGTCTCCAGCGTAGCCGGACGTGAAGGCGCTCCCACCCGACGGCGTACCTGCTCCAACTCGGCATCGCCATTGCCGCCGGCACGCACCTTGGCCTCGCTCTGCATCAGCAACACGTCGGCATAGCGGAAAAGCACGATGTCGTTGTCGGCCAACTTGCCGTCTTTCAAGCTCGTGGGATCGACCTCGTACTTCTTCATGCGGGCACCCGCGGTCTTCTCATATTCCTTGCCCGAAAGATCGAGCTCCACACGGCGAGGTTCATAGACAAGGGGCGTACGGCCGTCGTCGAGCAGGACAGGATTGCCCTGCAGGTCGGTCACCTCGTCGGCATAATAGCAAAGGCGGAAACGGGGATCTTCCTCGTCCGTGCCGTAGCCGAAGACATCGAGCGCATCGAGCGTGGCCGACGCACCGTTCTCGCCTCCCAAGCCGAGGGCCTTGGCATGGTTGTAGTGGCGCGAACGGAAGAGGTAGATGAACTGGTTGGTGTAAAGGGTCTTGTTCATGGGGATGACGAAGATGTTCTCGGACGAGGACTCGTTGAACACGGCAAAGTTGCTCCGATAGTCAGTTTCCAGAGTATATCCGCTTTCGGTTATCAGGTTGCAATAGTGGCAGACGGTCTGCCAGGCATCCATCTTCACGCCGTCCACGTCGAAAAACAGCTGCCTGCCGTCGGGGCAGAGTGCGTCTGTCCAGTCGTCGTCGGCATAGACCTCGGCATTCAAAGCAAGCTTGGCCAACAGGAACCACACGACGGGGCGGGTAATGCGGCCGTAGTAAACGCCCGGCTGGTTGCTGCGTTCGCCGCTCAAGGCAGGCAAGGCTTCCTGAAGTTCGGACACGATGAAACGGAAAAGCTCGCTCCGCTCCACCTGCAGGAGGTCGGTGGAGGCGTCATCGGTATGCCTGATGAGGGGCACACGGCCAAAGAGATCCATGAGGTAGTAATAGAACAGAGCACGCAGGGCACGCACCTCGGCCCTATAAGGCTCTACATCGTCGGCGGGGCGGGCGGCGGCATAAGCATCTATCTTGGCCAGCGAATGGTTGCAGAGGACAACGGCTTTGTAGAGGTATTCCCACGTGTGAAAAATGGCATTGTTGCTGACACCCCAGCGGTGGAGATAAAGTCCCTGCCAGAAGCCGCCGTCGTACCAGTCGGCACCGCGGGTGGGCATGATGGCTTCGTCGGTGGTAAAGGTATTGAGGTCGTAAACGCCACGACCTGTGCCTTGCAGGCCCTGGCTGTCTTCGCAACCTCCTACGTGATTGTAGAGCGTGGCTACGTGGAAACGATAGACTTCCTGCAAGGAAGTGGCCAGTTGGTCTTCACTGATGCCGTCGCGGGGATTTTCCTCCAAAAAGCGGCTGCACCCGGCCAGAAGCAGGACGAAGAACAAGGTGGCGACAAACGGAAAGAAAGTATGTTGTTTCATGACGGTCTCCTTTCTTTATTTAGAAGTTCAAACTAAGACTGAGCGTATAGGTACGCGACAAGGGATAGGTACGCTTGTCATCGACCCCCAACGTGGAGTCGACCTGCGTACTGTTGATGAGCGGCGTCAAGCCCGAATAGGCGCTGAGGGTGCCCAGGTTGTTGACGGTAAAGGCCAGGCGGATACTCTTCAGCAGCTTGCCCTCACGCAAGGGCGGTGTCCAACCCAACGTGAGATAGTCGAAGTGGACGTAGTTGCCGCTCTCCAGCCAGTAGTCGGTGGCCGTCTGGTCCGTTATCATGCGGGCGGGGGCATCGGCCATGACGTTGTAGTCGGGCAGGCTGTTCATGTTCATGTAGGTCAGGGCGGTGCCGTTATAAATCTTGTGGCCGAAGGCGCCGTTGACTTGCAACGACACATCGAACCGACGATAACGGAAGCTGATGTTGGAACCCAACATCACCTTGGGTACGGCCTGCCCCGCAATATAGCGGTCTTCGCCATCTTCCATGTCCGCTCCACCACCGTTGAGGTCGGCAATGTCGTACTTGTAGCCGCCGTTGCCGTCGGACACAAGGCCGTTGCAATGGGGCAGGTAGAACACACCCAAAGGTTGCCCCACAATCTGATAGACGATGTTGTTGTAGCCGCCGTGGAAGCCGGCACCGTCCAAACCTGCGATGGCCGTATATTCGGCGGCCGAAATCCACTTGCCGTTGTACATGCCGCTCAGCGAGAGAAGCTTGTTGCGCTGCCAGGTGACGTTTGCGTTGACGGTCAGCTCCATGTCTCTGGTGCGGAGGGGCGTGAAGCCGACGGCTACCTCAAGACCACTGTTGCGCATGGAGCCGATGTTGGCCAGCAGGGTGTTGTAAGGGAAAGGCGGGACACTGACGTGATAGGAGTAGAGCATGTCCTCGGTCTTGGAGCGGTAGGCGTTGAACGAGAGAAGCAGGCGGTTGTCAAGCATGGCCAGGTCGAACCCTGCGTTGAACGTGTATTTCACCTCCCACTTCAGGTCGGGATTGGCGTTGCGCAGGCTTTCGTAGGTGACGAGCGGCGCATTGCCCACAGGTACGATGCCGTTGGGCTTCACCAGCGACATGGTGGTATAGGAGTCGATGCCGCCCTGATTGCCCGCCAAGCCATAGCCGAGGCGCACCTTCAGGTTGTCTATCCACGTGACGGAGCGCATGAAGTCTTCCTGCGTCACATTCCATGCCACGGACGCCGAGGGGAAGAAGCCCCACTTGTGGTTGGCACCAAACTTGGACGAGGCGTCGGTGCGGGCGTTGAGCGTGAGCACGTAGCGGTTGTCGAACGTATAGTTGACGCGCCCCAGGAAGGAAACAAGGCGCGGATCTTCGTAGTAGGAACCCGTTCCCTCCCACGGACGCAGGGCACCGCCCTGCAGGTTGTGGTAACCCATCTCGTCGGACGAAAAGTTGGTAACGGTGGTGTAGAAGCCCGAATAGGTATCTTTGGACACTTCGCCCAAGGCCAGCAGGTCGATGAAGTGACGACCTGTCTGCTTCTGCCACGTCAGCATCATGTTGCCCAACAGAGTTTCCGAACGGCGACTACCGCGATAAGCCTGACCGCCTCCCCAGACGGGCGTAGGCAGGTACTGGTCGTCTTCCGTCTCGCTATAGGTGTAGGCACCGAAGAGCACCAGCTTCCAGTCGAACGGCAAACTGAGGTTGAGGCGCGCGTGGGCACTGAAGTAGGACGTGGCGTCGCGGTTGTCCACCTCCATCCACGCCAGGGGATTGGTAATCTGACTGGCCGTCGTCAGCTGGTCCCATCCGCCCGAAGCGTTCTTGCCCGCAGGGAAGGTGGGGTTGAAGGCGGCGGCGGAGTAGAAGGTCTTCTGGAGGTCGAACAGAGTGCGGTCGCGCTTGACAGAGCCGAACAGGCCCAACTCGCAATCGAGCAGGCGGTCTATCAACTTCTGGTTCAGGTTCATGTTCGAGGTAAACAGTTTCATCGACTCGTTGCGGATAACGCCCTCACGCTCCTGATAGCCCAACGAGACGCGGTAATCCGACCGTTCGCCACCACCATAGAGGGCGATGTTGTGGTTTTGCTGGATGCCTGTCTGCTCGATGGCCTTCTGAAAGTCGGTATTGTGACCGAGATCCACCACTTCGTAACCAAGGGATGCGGCTGCCCTACGATAGGCATCGGCATCGAGCATGTCCAGGTGCCGGTAGGCGTGGGAAATGCCGAAGATACCGCTATAATTGACATGCGTCTTGCCGCCCGCACCGCGCTTGGTGACGATGTTGATGACACCCGAGGCACCCCGCGAGCCATACTGAGCCGTCTCCGAAGCATCCTTAAGGATGGTGAAGCTCTCGATGTCGGTGGGATAAAGCGAAGTCAGCATCGAAAGGTCGCCCGGCACACCGTCCACCACGATGAGGGGTTCGTTGCCGCTGGTGAGCGAAGTGGTACCGCGCAGGCGGACGGATTCGAGGGCGGCAGTACCGTTGCTATTCTTCTGAATAGAAAGACCCGCCACACGTCCCTGGATAGCCTCCAGCGGGTTGGAAAGCAGCTCCTTGTTCATCTGCTTTTCGGTGATGAGCTCCACGGAGCCCGACAGGTTGTTCAGCGTACCGCGGGCGTAACCCACATGAAGAAGTGTATCGGCACGCAAGTTTTCAGAGAGAGGCATTTGCGCACAAAGCCCCACAGGTAACAGGAAAGAGAAACATAGCGCAGCCTCGCGCAAAGGGAACAAACAGCGTCTTTTCATAATCGGTAAACTTCAGGTTATGGCATTTTTCTCCAAAGGTAAGAAAATAAAGGGAAACGGCAACTGTTTCCGATACTTTTAGCACTCGGAAAGCAGTGTTTTCCTTCCAAGAAAACACCGTTTTACGATGCCCCCTGCCCCAAGCCGCTAACGGGAAAGCAACCGGCGGGAGCGATAGTACCACACACCCACAACATCGGCCAACGCCCAACCGATGGGAACAGACCACCAGATGCCCGTATAGCCCACCTGGGGCAACGAAGCCAGCAGATAGGCCAGCAACACGCGCGTGCCCAGCGACACGACCGTGAGCACCACCGACATGGAGGGAAGGGCCACGGCGCGATAGAAGCCGTAGAGCAGGAAGAGGTAGCCGATGCCCACGTAGAAGCTGCCTTCGATGCGCAGATACTCCACTCCGATGGCGATAATCTCTGCTTCGGACGGAGAGACGAAAAGCGACATCAGCCAGGGAGCGCCCACAAAGACGAGGGCGGAGACGAGCAGGGCGAAGACAGTGGTGAGCCACACGGCACTGCGGATGCCGCGACGGATGCGGTCGGTGCGGCCGGCTCCGAAGTTCTGGGCGATGAAGGTGGAGAAGGCGTTGCCGAAGTCCTGCACGGGCATGTAGGCAAAGGAGTCGATCTTCACCGCCGCGGCAAAGGCGGCCATGACGGCCGTACCGAAGCTGTTGACCAAGCCCTGCACCAGGAGGATACCGAAGTTCATGACCGACTGCTGGACGCACGTCAGCAACGAATAGGAGGACAGGCGGCGGATGGACGGAAAGTCGACCACCCGATCGGCCTTGCGCAGGCGCAGAGCGGGGAAACGGTGACGGGTATAAAGATAAAGCCCCAGGGCGGCCACCATCTGAGCCACTACCGTAGCGAGGGCCGCTCCCTCGACACCCATGTGCAACCCCAGCATGAAGAGGAGGTCGAGCCCGATGTTGAGCACCACGGACACGAGCAGGAAGCAGAGGGGCACCACGGAATTACCCACCGCACGGAGCAGGAAGGCGTAGAAATTGTAGACGCACACAGGCACCATGCCCAGGAAGACGATGAAGAGGTAGCTGCGCGCCAGCGGCTCTACCTCGGGCGGCGTGTGGAGCAGGCGGATGACGGACGTCAGCCAAAGGAGCGAAGCCACGTTGAGCACCAGCGTAACGCCGCCCACGATGAGTATGGACGAGAAGATGCTGCGCCGCAAGCCGTCGAACTCGCGCGCACCATACTGCATGGAGAACACGGCACTGCACCCCATACAAAGGCCGATGAAGATGGACGTGACAAACACGATGAGGGCATACGACGAACCCACGGCGGCCAGGGCATCAGCGCCAAGGACACGCCCCACGATGAGCGTATCGGCCACGTTGTAGCACTGCTGCAACAGGTTGCCCAGCATCAGCGGGAAGGCAAAGCGGAGCATCGTGCCCGTGATGCTGCCCTCCGTCAGATTTCCCTTGTACAAGTCGGCCATGGTTTCGCTTCTTGAAATGACGCCCAAAATTAAGGCACGCACGTCAGATATACAACGGTTGGACGAAGAGTTTTAGGGATACAAAGGGAGAAAAAGATAGATTTCCGCATATTTATTTGGAATATATTCACAAAAGCAATACCTTTGCGGCCGCAAAACCAAGAAAAAGACTCATGAACCAGACGTTACACATATCGAACAGGACCTGTCGGAAAGTCCGCCTGCACAAAGGTACGGACAGCCAGCAGACGGTACACGTCCACTGGTTCAGCGGGTTTATCTAAGCACCCTCCTCCCCTTCTTTTTGACATCCCCCTATCAAACTGGCAGGCACGCATGACGTCTGCCCGCCCCGTTCATTGTGTTCAACCTCAAAAGAAAGAGAAAGAGAGAATCGTTATGTTCAGCATTATATGTACCATGCTGGCCGGTATCGTCATCGGCCGCTTCCTGCACGACGGGAAGTTTCTGAAAAATATCGAGAAGAGCACTTCGCTCACCATTGCTGCCCTACTGTTTGTGCTGGGGCTGTCCATCGGCTCCAACCGCCTCATCGTGGAAAACCTGGGGCGCGTAGGATGGCAGGCAGCCATACTGGCCGTGCTGAGCCTGGCAGGCAGCATCGTGGCCGCACGCATCGTTTTCCAACTGTTTTTTGAGAAAGGAGAAGAGAAATGAAGAACAATCTGATTGTACTCGCCATCTTCGGCATCGGCTGCCTGGCCGGCACCGGTTTCCAACCGGAGGCAGACATGCACAACTGGTCGCTCTGCATCCTCTATGCCCTGATGCTGCAGGTGGGTATCGGCATCGGAAGCAACCGAGGCCTGCAACAGGAACTGAAGAAACTAAGCCCCAAGATGCTGCTGGTGCCGGCAGCCACCATCACAGGCACCCTGGCCTTCTCGGCCGCGGCAAGCCTGCTGCTGAGCCAGTGGAGCGTGTTCGACTGCATGGCCGTGGGCAGCGGATTTGCCTACTACTCGCTGTCGTCCATCCTCATCACGCAGTTCAAGGAACCTTCCATCGGCCTCCAACTGGCCACGGAGCTGGGCACCATTGCCCTGCTGAGCAACATCATCCGCGAAATGATGTCGCTGGTAGGTGCGCCCCTCATCCGCAAATACTTCGGACAGCTGGCTCCCATCTCGGCCGCAGGCGTCAACTCGATGGACGTGCTGCTGCCCTCCATCACGCGCTGCTCGGGCAAGGAGGTGATGCCCATCGCCATCTTCCACGGCATCCTCATCGACCTGAGCGTGCCCTTCTTCGTGAACCTGTTCTGTAACCTGTAGGAGACGAGAACAGAAATAGGCTGCACCTCCGAAGCAAAAGCTGAAAACGTTGTTTTCGCTTTGTGCTTCCCTCGGTTTGCTCTATCTTTGCACGCATTTCTCACGAAAAAACGTATCGCAAGCATGAACAGATTGAAAGGTTTTATCTACGGATTGGCCACGTCGGTGACGTTCGGCCTCATCCCACTCTTCACCCTGCCGCTGATGCAGGGAGGTATGTCACTCGACTCCATCCTCTTCTACCGCTTCCTCTTCGCCACACTGGCGCTGGCGGGGATGATGAAGCTGCACAAGGAGCCCTTCGGCATTGAGGGACGAGACATTCCCTTCCTCCTGCTGCTGGCGGGCTTCTACACGGCTTCGGCCCTGTTTCTGTTTTGGGGATACGACTTCATGGGGGCAGGTGTGGCCACGACGCTGCACTTCACCTACCCCGTATTCGTCACGCTGCTGATGCTGGTGCTCTTCAGGGAACGGGCGTCGTGGGTGACGTGGGCGGCCATTGTGCTGGCCATCTATGGCGTGGCCAAGCTGTCACTGAAGGGCGGCGAGCTGGTACTCGACCCGATGGGGATGGTCATCGTGCTGCTCTCGGCCGTGGGTTACGCAAGCTACATCACGACGGTGAACAAGTCGCGCGTGCGGACGATGAACAGCCGCAAGCTGGCTTTCTACGTGTTCGTCTTCACCACCCTGATGTTTGCTGTCAAGGCAGGGCTGAACGAAGGCATCCAGCCGATACCCGACGCCCTGTCGGCCACCAACCTGATACTGCTGGCCGTAGTGCCGACGGTCATCTCGAACATCACCCTGCTGCTGGCCGTGAAGTACATCGGCGGTACGCTGACGTCCATCCTGGGTGCCATGGAGCCTGTGACGGCGGTGTGCATCGGCGCACTGGTCTTCGGCGAGGCGTTCACCTTGCAGGAGGCTTTCGGCATCGTCCTCATCCTGGTGGCCGTGACACTCATCATCCTAAGCAAACCCATCCAACACACGCTGTCGTCCGTCTTCAGGATGATACGGCCGAGGCATGCGTAAGGCTTATCCCACCACTTATTCTTCCACCGCCATCGCCACCATCTCCTGCAGGGTGGCAACGGCTTCTTCGACCGTAGGTACGTCCTTGACCAGCATGCTGCGTTTGCCGTTCTGCTCGCGCAGGTCGCAACGGCGGGTGTATTTCATCATGTAGGCGATGACCTTGCCGAAGGCCTGGCTCTGATAGTAAGGGCTGTCGGGGTTGGACACGAAGAAGAGGGTCATGCGACCACCCTTGAGGAACACCTTCTCGGCTCCCAGACGGGCGGCCAGGCGACGCAAGGGCACGATGCGCAGCAGCTCTTCCGTCTCGGGCGGCACAGGGCCGAAACGGTCTTCGAGGCGGGCGCGGAAAGCGTCGACGTCCTTGTCGAGCACCAGCGAATCGAGCTCGCGATAGAGGAGCATGCGCTCGCTGCTGCCCGTAACGTAGGTGGCAGGCAAGAGGAGTTCGAGGTCGCTCTCCACCTGGCATTCGTCCACAAACTGCTCGCCGCTGATCTGCCCGCTGCCGTCGGCCGCCTGCTGCTCTTCGGCCACGAGGTCGGCAAACTCGTCGTTCTTCAGCTCGCGCACGGCTTCGGTCAAGATCTTCTGATAGGTTTCGTAACCCAGGTCGGCGATGAAGCCGCTCTGCTCGGCGCCCAGCATGTTGCCCGCCCCGCGGATGTCGAGGTCCTGCATGGCGATGTGGATGCCGCTGCCCAGGTCGGAGAAGTTCTCGATGGCCTGCAGGCGTCGCTTGGCTTCGGGCGTGAGGCTGGACAACGGGGGTGCCAACAGGTAGCAGAAGGCTTTCTTGTTGCTGCGCCCCACACGCCCGCGCATCTGGTGCAGGTCGCTCAAGCCGAAGTTCTGCGCCTGGTTGATGATGATGGTGTTGGCATTGGGGATGTCGATGCCGCTCTCGATGATGGTGGTGGCGATGAGCACGTCGTAGTCGTAGTTCACGAAGTCGAAGATAATCTTCTCCAGTTCGGCCGGCTCCATCTGGCCGTGGCCGATACACACGCGGCAGTCGGGTATGTTGCGCTCGATCATGGCCTTCAGCTCGGGCAGGTTGGAGATGCGGTTGTTCACGAAGAACACCTGCCCGTTGCGGCTCATCTCGAAGTTGATGGCGTCGATGATGACTTCCTCGTTGAAGGTATGCACCTCTGTCTGAACGGGGTAACGGTTGGGCGGCGGCGTCTGAATGACGCTGAGGTCGCGCGCACCCATCAGCGAGAATTGCAGGGTGCGGGGGATGGGCGTGGCGGTCATGGTGAGCGTATCGACGTTCACCTTGAGCTGGCGGAGCTTCTCCTTGACGCTGACGCCGAACTTCTGCTCCTCGTCGATGATGAGCAGGCCCAGGTCCTTGAACTTGACGTCCTTACCCAGAATGCGGTGGGTACCGATGAGGATGTTCACCTCGCCTGCGGCCAATCCCTTGATGACGGCCTTCGCCTGGGCGGCGGTGCGTGCACGACTCAGGTACTCCACGCGGCAGGGCAGGTCTTTCAGGCGCTCCTTGAACGTCTGGAAGTGCTGGTAGGCCAAGACGGTGGTGGGCACCAGGACGGCCACCTGCTTGTTGTCGCACGCGGCCTTGAAGGCGGCGCGCACGGCCACTTCCGTCTTTCCGAAGCCCACGTCGCCGCACACCAGCCTGTCCATCGGCCGGGCGCTCTCCATGTCGGCCTTCACGTCGGCCGTGGCCTTGCTCTGGTCGGGCGTGTCTTCGTAGAGGAACGAGGCTTCGAGCTCACGTTGCAAGAAGCTGTCGGGGCTGAACTGATAGCCCTTCTCCTCGCGGCGTTGCGAGTAGAGGCGGATGAGGTCGCGGGCAATATCCTTGATTTTCTTCTTCGTACGGTCCTTCAACTTCTCCCACGCACCTGTGCCCAGCTTGTTGAGGCGGGGCGCTTCGCCCTCCTTGCCCTTGTACTTGGACACCTTGTGGAGGGAGTGGATGGAGACGAACACCACGTCGTCGTTCTGATAGACAAGCTTGATGACCTCTTGCGTGGTGTTGCCGTTGGGGATGCGCACCAAGCCGGCAAAGCGCCCCACGCCATGGTCGGTGTGCACCACATAGTCGCCCGGCTGGAACTGGTTGAGCTCCTTTAGCGAGAGGGCCACCTTGCCGCTGCGGGCCTTGTCGCTCTTGAGGTTGTACTTGTGGAAGCGGTCGAAGAGCTGGTGGTCGGTAAAGACGCACAGACGCAACTGGTTGTCGGCAAAGCCCTCGTGCAGGGTCTTCTCCACCGCCGTAAAGGTGATCTTCTCGCCCCCACGCTCCTCGAAGATAGCGCGGATGCGGTCGGTTTGCTTGGTGCTGTCGCTACAGATATAGATGGTATAGCCGTCGGCCAGATAGCGGGCGAAGCTGTCGGCCACGAGGTCGAAATTCTTGTGGAAGATGGGTTGCGCCGACGTGTCGAACTGAAGTGAAGCGTCGGGCGTGCCTGTGGGCTTGGTGCCGAACTCCAGGCGGCGGAAGTCGAGGGCACGGACGGTGAACTCGCCGCCGTCGATGAGCTTGCCCTCCAGACGGATGTCACCGTTCTCCTCCGCCTCGCGGGCAGCGATGGCTTGGGGAGTGAGAGCTTCGTCGTGCACCTGCTGGATGCGTTCGCGCAGCCACAGGAAGTCGCGCATGGACAGGATGGTGTCGGCGGGCAGGAAGTCGAGAAACGACACCATGCCGCCTGTGCCGCCTGCCGAGAGGTCATTGCTGAGGTCGGGCACGATGACCACGCTCTCCTTCTTCTCCTTGGACAGCTGCGTCTCCACCTCGAAGGTGCGCAGGCTCTCCACCTCGTCGCCGAAGAAGTCAATGCGGAAGGGGTATTCGCTGGAGAAGGAGAATACGTCAATGATGCTGCCTCGCACGGCATACTGACCGGGTTCATAGACATAGTCGGTATGCTCGAAGCCGTAGCTGTGGAGCACCTCAGTAACGAACGTCATGTCCACCTGCTCGCCCACGTGGAGGGTGAGGGTCTTCTCCTCGAGTTCACCCTGCGACACCACCTTCTCGGCCAGCGCGTCGGGGAAGGTAACGATGCACAAACCGCGGCTGTCCTTCTGCAGGCGGCTGAGCACCTCGGTGCGAAGGATTTCGTTGGCGGCATCCTTCTGGCCATACTTGATGGCGCGGCGGAAGGACGAGGGGAAGAAGAGTACCTGCCCGTCGCCCAGCACCTGCACCAGGTCGTGGTAGAAGTAACCCGCCTCCTCGCCGTCGCCCAGCACAAAGACGAACGGGCGACCTGCCCGCCCCACCAGCACCGAGGCCAACAGGGAAGCCGACGAGCCGTGAAGCCCGCCCACGAAGAGGTGTTTCAGCTGGTCGTCGGCCAGCAGGCGCAAGGCCGCCTCGATCTGCGGATGGGCGGCGTATCGTTGTTGCAGTTCGGTAATCGTAAAGCTCATGTGCGTGAAAATTATCCGTGCAAAATTACGAAGAAAATGGATAAGAATATATCCGCCGCAAAGAAAAGCACTGTTTTCCTACTGAAAAAACAATGGAAAACACTACATTTGTGGCACATTTACAATCCACAGAAGATATGCATACATCAGACAGCATCGTCATCATCCCGACCTACAACGAGCGGGAGAATATCGAGAACATCCTGCGGGCCGTCTTTGCCCTGGAGCATGGTTTCCACATCCTGGTCATCGAAGACGGGTCGCCCGACGGTACGGCCGAGATTGTCAAGCGCCTGCAACGCGAAGAGTTCGCCGACCGCCTGTTCATGGTGGAGCGGCGTGGCAAGCTGGGCTTGGGCACGGCCTACATCGCAGGCTTCCGCTGGGCGCTGGAGCACGACTACGAATACATCTTCGAGATGGACGCCGACTTCAGCCACAACCCCAAGGACCTGCCCCGCCTCTACAAGGCCTGTGCCGAAGAGGGGGCCGACGTGTCCATCGGCTCGCGCTATGTGAGCGGCGTGAACGTGGTGAACTGGCCCATGGGGCGCGTGCTGATGTCCTACTTCGCCTCGAAATACGTGCGCATCATTACGGGCCTGCCTATCCACGACACCACGGCGGGCTTCGTGTGCTACCGCCGCCGCGTGCTGCAAACCATCAACCTCGACTCCATCCGCTTCAAGGGCTATGCCTTCCAGATTGAGATGAAGTTCACCGCTTACAAGTGCGGCGCACAGGTGAAGGAAGTGCCCGTCATCTTCATCAACCGCGAGCTGGGCACCTCGAAAATGAACTCCAGCATCTTTGGCGAAGCCGTCTTCGGCGTCATCCGCCTGAAGTGGGACAGCTGGTTCAAGAAATATCCGAAAATTAACGGTTAAACAGACATGAAACGTACCCTCATCCACAACGCCCTCATCGTCAACGAGGGACAGACCATACAAGGCTCCGTGGTCATCACCGACCAGGGCCACATCGCCGAGGTACTGACCCACGGCAAACCCCTCTCCGCCCCTTGCGACGAAACCATCGACGCTACTGGCTGCTACCTGCTGCCGGGTGCCATCGACGACCACGTGCACTTCCGCGACCCAGGCCTGACGCACAAGGCCGACATCCTCAGCGAAAGCCGGGCGGCTGCCGCAGGAGGTGTGACCAGCATCATGGACATGCCCAACACCCTGCCGCAAACCACTACCCTCGAAGCCCTCGACGCCAAGCTCAACCTGCTGGACGAACGCTGCATCGTGAACCACTCGTGCTACTTCGGCGCTACGAACAACAACTACGGCGACTTTGCCCGCCTGGACCGTTCACGCGTGTGCGGCATCAAGCTCTTCATGGGTTCGAGTACGGGCAACATGCTGGTGGACCGCATGGAAAGCCTGCGCGCCATCTTCGGCAGCACCGACCTGCTCATCGCCGTCCATTGCGAGGCCCCCGCCACCATCCGACGGAACATGGAGAAATACAAGGCGCAATATGCCGACGAGGACGATGTACCCGTCAACAAGCACCCCAACATCCGCTCCTCGGCCGCCTGCTACACCTCGTCGAGCCTGGCCGTGAAGCTGGCGCGCGAAACGGGTGCCCGCCTGCATGTGCTCCACCTCTCCACCGCCCGCGAACTGAGCCTACTCGAAGCAGGTCCCCTTAGCGGCAAGAAGATTACGGGCGAGGCTTGTGTGGCCCATCTGTTGTTCAGCCAAACTGACTACCGCACGCTGGGCACCCTCATCAAATGCAACCCCGCGGTGAAGACCAAGGCCGACCGCGACGCCCTGCGCCGTGCCGTCAACGACGACGCGATAGACGTCATCGCCACCGACCATGCTCCCCACCTCATTACTGAGAAGAAGGGCGGCGCGCTGAAAGCCGTGTCAGGCATGCCGATGGTGCAGTTCTCGCTCGTGAGCATGCTCCAGCTGGTAAATGAAGGCATCTTTACGATAGAGAAGGTTGTGGAGAAGATGTGCCACGCCCCTGCCCAGCTTTATGGTATCTGCGAACGCGGCTTCATCCGCGAAGGCTGGAAGGCCGACCTCGTGCTGGTGCGCCCCGACACCCCCTGGACGCTGGAGAAGAACCTCATCCAAAGCAAGTGCGGCTGGAGTCCGCTGGAGGGACACACCTTCGACTGGCACGTGGAGCGCACCTTCGTCAACGGACATACCGTTTACGACGGCCGCGAAGTCGACGGAAGCTATCGGGGCGAGGCACTTCGCTTCGACCGCTAAGTTCCTATTCACACCCTGCGAATGCAACCTTATTGACAAGGCTGCATTCGCAGGCTAAAAAACAATCCGAAGGCTCTCAGGAGGCTGATACCTCTTTATCTGCCTTGACATTGCTCCGAAATTCGGAAGGTGTTACCCCCAAATGCTTCTTGACATATTGGGCAAAAAACGAAACGTTGGAAAATTCGAAATCGGCCGCAATCTCCTTGATGCTTTTGCTGGAATGCTTCAATTCACGAATAATATGCTCGATGGCATTCTCGTGAATCAACGTCAAGGCATTCTTTCCGCTGATGCGTTTAATGATACGCGACAAGTATTTGGGCGAATAACAAAACAAATCGGCATAATATTCTAAGGTCCGATGTCTGCCACTATCCGCCGCCATTGTTTCCATAAAACGCTTGAAAATAAAGTCCGGACGATTGACCAAAGTACGTATATCTTCATTGGAAACAACTGTCTGCTGACTGATAGCCGCAACTAATTCCACAAAAAAGGCGGAGGACAAATACAACAATATTTCTTTCTGATAAGGGTCTTCACACAATGCCAGTTTGCGTTCAATCAATCCCAAATATTGATTGAACAGCTCTTTGTTTTCTTCATCAAAGTGCTTGACAGGATTTCGATGTAGATAGTGGAATGATTTCCAAGTATATTTTTCAGTCTGCGTCAGTCGTTGTATAAACCGATTCGACAAGCCAATGATTTTCACCTTATAAGAAGGAGAAGCCAGCACCTCACCAATCAGCATATTCGGCAGACTCACCAACAGATCATCAGCCTTCAAATGACAAGTCTGATTGTTCAATTCCAACTTTACCTCGCCTTCCATGCAATAAATCATCAGAAGGACTTCCATCTTGATTGTTTTACCTCCAGCCAGAATGTTCTCCAAGCGGTCGGTCACGAACAGATAGTCATCCAAACAACAGTTCTGTCCGCCGTATCGCTTCAGCGTTTCGATACCAATATGTTCAATAATCTTTTCCATTTTTATTTTTTCTGCAAAGATGGAGATTTATGCGACATTATCAATATTCAATTTTCCCCTTAACACATTCAATTTACCACGTTTAATAATTATTTTATCAAGCAAGGAGAAAATACAACATTTCTCCAAGAAAATTCATAGCAACCATTCTGGAACAAGGCACTACTTTTGCGCAAATTTTTAAAACGAACTAATATGACAATAAAAAACATTCAAAACCACATGCGATGGTTTGCTTTTACCGGATGCTTGGTCGGACTCACAGCCTGCCAGTCGGAAAAGCAAGAACAAGCCCAACAAAACTATGCCATCGCTACCATTCATGCCGATGCCAACAAAGAGATAACCACTTCCTATTCTGCCTCCATCGAAGGAATGCAGGACATCAATATCTACCCGCAAGTCTCCGGCTATCTCGAGAAACTCAACGTATCCGAAGGAGAGATTGTACGCAAAGGGCAAATTTTGTTCGTCATCGACCAAGTGCCCTATAAGGCAGCTTTGCAAACAGCCATTGCCAACGTAGAAGTAGCCAAAGCCAGTCTTGCCACTGCAGAACTCACCTACAAAAGCACTCAGAAACTACACGAACAGAAAGTAGTATCCGACTTCAACCTGCAAACCACTAAAAACGAATATCTGACAGCCAAAGCACAACTAGCCCAAGCCGAAGCTCAGGAAGTAAATGCCCGCAACGACCTATCATATACCGAAGTAAAGAGTCCAAGTGACGGTGTGATAGGCATGTTGCCCTATCGTGTAGGAACACTCGTCAGCCCCAGCATGCCCCAACCGTTGACCACCGTTTCCGATAACTCGAACATGTACGTCTACTTCTCCATGACCGAAAACCAGCTACTCTCCCTAGCCCGCCAATATGGTACCATCGAAAAAGCCCTGCAAGGAATGCCTGACATCCAACTACAACTGAACGATGGCTCCACCTATGAAGAAAGCGGTAAAATAGAATCCATCAGCGGAGTCATCGACAAAGCGACAGGCACTGTAGGCGTACGCGCCGTCTTCCCCAACCCAGACCGACTGCTGCACAGCGGTGCATCGGGCAACGTATTAATCCCCAGTACCTATACCAACTGTATCGTTATTCCCCAAGGAGCTACTGTGCAGCTACAAGACCAAATATTAGTCTACAAGGTTGTAGACGGAAAAGCCGTGTCTACTCTGATCAAAGTAGCTCCAGTAAATGATGGAAAAGAATACATTGTTACAGACGGCCTGAAACCTGGTGATGAAATTATCTCCAACGGAGCAGGAATGATCCGCGAAGGAACTCAAGTAAAATAACAGACGCTTTATGAAAGGAAACATATTCATTAAAAGGCCGGTTATGGCCATATCCATATCCATCCTAATTCTTATAGTAGGTTTTATTTCACTCTACACCCTGCCCGTAGAGCAATATCCCGACATCGCTCCACCTACAGTACGCGTAGAAGCTACTTATACAGGAGCCAACGCAGAAGCTGTAATGAACAGTGTCATCATGCCACTGGAAGAAAGCATCAACGGCGTAGAAGATATGATTTACATCACTTCTACCGCTACAAATGCCGGCACTGCTGAAATTCTCGTATATTTTAAGCAAGGAATCGATCCTGACATGGCAGCGGTTAATGTACAGAACCGTGTATCCGAAGCACAAGGTCTGTTACCATCCGAAGTTACGGCCATAGGTGTTAGCACCATGAAACGCCAGAACAGCTTCCTACAAATCAATAGCCTCATCAGTCCGAACGCACGTTACAATGAAACATTTTTGGCCAACTATCTCGACATCAATGTCATTCCCCAAATCAAACGTATTCAAGGAGTAGGAGACGTACAGCTGATGGGTGATACTTACAGTATGCGTATCTGGATGAAACCTGAAAAGATGGCCCAATACGGCCTGGTTCCTTCAGACATTACATCGGTACTGGGGGAACAAAATATTGAAGCTCCTACCGGCTCATTGGGAGAAAGCTCAGATAATGTATTCCAATATACCATGAAATACAAAGGACGACTAAAGGAAGTTGAAGAATTTGAAAATATGGTCATACGGTCACAATCGGATGGTTCTGTACTTCGCGTAAAAGATGTAGCCGATGTAGAATTAGGCCGTCAATCCTATAGTTTCCATGGTGAAGCAGACGGTGTGCCTGGTGTTACGTTTATGGTATTCCAAGTGGCTGGAGCAAACGCCACTGCCGTAAATCAAGAAATTACTAATTTGCTGGACGATTTAGCCAAAGATCTGCCCGAAGGAACGGAATTTATCCAAATGATGAGTGTCAACGATTTCCTTTTCGCTTCCATCGACAACGTGGTAGAGACACTGATTATCGCCATCCTGCTGGTTATTCTTGTAGTGTACTTTTTCCTGCATGACTTCAAAAGTACACTTATTCCTTCTATCTCCATCATCGTCTCACTAATAGGTACATTCGCTTTCCTATCCATAGCAGGGTTCAGCATCAACATCCTGACACTGTTCGCTTTAGTGCTGGCTATCGGTACAGTAGTTGATGATGCTATCGTAGTCGTAGAGGCCGTACAAGCCAAATTCGATGTAGGCTATCGCTCTCCATATTTAGCCACTAAAGATGCCATGAGCGACGTAACGATGGCTGTCATATCATGTACCTGTGTATTCATGGCTGTATTCATCCCAGTCACTTTTATGGGAGGAACTTCTGGTGTATTCTACACTCAATTCGGTGTAACCATGGCAGTAGCTGTAGGTATCTCCTGTTTGAATGCTCTGACTCTCTGTCCAGCTCTGTGTGCCATGATGATGAAACCTTCTGAAGAACAGAAAAACGCACGAAGCATCAACGGACGAGTACGCGCCGCCTATAACGCATCCTACAATGCCTTATTAAGAAAATACAAGAAAGGACTGATGTTCTTCTTCCATCACCGTTGGATGGTATGGACTTCACTTGGAATAGCCTGTATACTATTGGTTTATTTCATGGCTACAACCAAAACAGGACTGGTTCCTCAAGAAGACCAAGGAACTATCATGGTCAACATCAGTACCTCACCTGGAAACTCGTTGGCCGAAACCAATAAAGTAATGGACAAAGTACAAGATATCCTTAAAAATACTCCTGAGATAGAGCATTATTCACGCATCACCGGTTACGGATTGCTTTCAGGACAAGGGACATCGTATGGTACAGTTATTATTCGTCTGTATCACTGGGATCAGAGAAAAGGTAAAGAACATACCGCAGAAGCTGTAATGAAACGCCTGAATATCCAATTCAGTAATATTAAAGAAGCTCAGGTTTTCTGCTTCCAGCCAGCCATGATTCCCGGCTATGGTACAGGTAACTCTATCGAACTTTACATGGAAGACAAAACTGGAGGCGACATGGCATCCTTCTTCAAATCAATAACTGAATTTATTGGTGCCCTGAATCAACGACCCGAGGTAGCCATGGCCTATAGTTCCTATGCCATGAATTTCCCGCAGATAGCCGTCGACGTAGATGCCGCCAAATGCAAGCGTGCCGGCATCAGCCCCAACGATGTACTTGATGCAGTAGGTTCCTATTGCGGCGGTTCCTACGTATCCAACTATAACAAGTTTGGAAAAGTATACCGTGTTATGATTCAAGCTTCTCCCCAAAACCGTTTGGACCAACATGCACTGGACAACATGTTCGTACGCAATGGTGAAGAAATGGCCCCAGTCAGCCAATTTGTCACACTTCGTTCTGTGCTTGGTGCCGAGATAGCCAAACGATTCAACCTTTATAACACGATCAACGTAAACGTGAATGTAGCCGAAGGCTATTCGACCGGTGAAGCCCAGCAAGCCATCCGTGAAGTAGCCGAGCAAATGCTGCCTTCAGGTTACGGCTACGAATATGGTGGTATGGCTCGTGAAGAGGCTAGCAGCGGAGGTGCACAGACTGTTTTTGTCTATACTCTCTGTACCGTACTCATCTACCTTATTCTATCGTGCCTTTACGAAAGTTTTCTTGTTCCGCTGGCAGTCATTCTTTCTGTTCCTTTCGGACTGATGGGCAGCTTCCTCTTTGCCCGCGCCTTCGGACTGGAAAACAACATCTACCTGCAAACTGGTGCCATCATGTTGATTGGTTTGCTGGCAAAAACAGCCATTCTAATTACAGAATATGCCATCGAACGCCGCCGTACGGGCATGGGAATCATCTCATCCGCCTACTCGGCTGCACAAGCCCGTTTCCGCCCCATCCTGATGACCGTACTTACCATGATTTTCGGTATGCTCCCACTGATGTTCTCCACCGGCGCAGGAGCTAACGGTAACAGCTCATTGGGTACTGGCGTCGTAGGTGGTATGCTTATCGGAACTTTGGCCCTCATTTTCGTCGTGCCCGTATTCTTCATCGTTTTCGAGTACCTGCAAGAGAAACTACGAGGCCCCATGCATAAAGAACCCGACGCACAAATCATCTATGAAAAGGAACAGACACTGATCGAAAAAAGTGCCTTTAACACAGAAAAGTAAACCGAGAACATTATGAACGCAAAACAAAAATTCATTATACTAGGTACAACCCTCCTGTTGAGTGGTTGCGGGATCTATACCAAATATGAACCTCAGGACACCGTTCCCGACAATCTGTACGGTGAAGAAGCAGCCTCCCTGTCGGCCGATACAACCAGTATCGCCGACATCGACTGGCGCGACTTCTTTAATGATCCCTATCTACAAGCATTGATAGAAAAGGGATTGGCACAGAACACTGATGTGCAAACAGCCAATCTACGTATCGAAGAAGCCAAAGCTTCTCTACTCTCGGCGAAGTTAGCCTTTCTACCCTCCTTCGCTCTGTCTCCACAAGGTTCAATAAACACGGTGGAGAGTCAAGTGTCGCGTACCTACACATTGCCAATTACAGCAAGTTGGGAATTGGACATCTTCGGAAAACTTCGCAATGCCAAACGACAAGCCAAGGCTGCCTATGCTCAAAGCGAAGATTACCGCCAAGCTGTCTATTCCAGCTTGACTGCCAATATTGCCAATACCTATTATACCCTGCTGATGCTTGACGAACAATTGGATATTTCTCGTCAAACAGCAAATAGCTGGAAAGAAACCGTATCGTCTACTCAAGCATTGATGGATGCCGGACTGGCTGACGAAGCAGCCGTTTCGCAAATGCAAGCCACCTATTACGAAGTAGAAAATTCGGTAATCGACCTCGAAGAACAAATCAACCAGGTAGAGAACAGCCTTTCACTACTCTTGGCCGAAACACCCCGACACTACCCACGAGGCAAACTATCTGATCAAGAATTTACCTCTGACCTTAGTACCGGTATCCCTCTACAAATGTTGTCACGCCGACCTGATGTACGAATGACAGAACGCCAACTGGAACAAGCCTTTTATACGACCAACCAAGCCAATGCCGCTTTCTATCCCTCCATCACGCTAAGCGGCAGTGCAGGATGGACCAACTCCATAGGTAGTCTCATTTCCAATCCAGCTCAGTTTATCACATCAGCTTTGGCCTCCCTCACCGAACCGCTCTTCAACCGTGGTACACTCATCGCTCGCCGACGTATTGCCAAGGCTCAACAGGAAGAAGCCCTGCTAGCCTTCAGACAACAACTGCTGGACGCTGGCACGGAAGTGAACGATGCTCTTGTATCCTATCAGACCAGTAAACGAAAAAAAGAGAACTACCGGCAGCAAATAGAAGCATTGGAACGAGCCTACACCAGTACCTCACTATTGATGGAAAATGGTAATACAACCTATCTGGAAGTACTTACCGCCCGCCAAAGTCTACTTGCAGCCCAACTGTCCCAGACAGCCAATCAGTTTAAAGAAATCCAAAGCCTCATCAACCTATATCAGGCATTAGGAGGCGGACAAGAACTCTGACAACGCGACAAAACTACAGTCCCTGACCACGTTTCCTAACATCTCTCTTCATTCTTAATATCTGTGTCTACAAAAACAAGCAAGGAAACAACGTCGGGGACTATTTGCCTCCCAGCTGACTGTTTCTGTTGTAAAACACACTCCTTCCGTCAACAAGATGTCAACAAAATCACTATCTTGCAACGTGTTTAACCCCTAATACATAACATTATGATTATTGGTGTACCGAAAGAGATCAAAAACAATGAGAATCGTGTCGGCATGACGCCGGCCGGAGTGGCCGAACTCGTCAAGCGGGGACATACTGTGTATGTACAGCAAACAGCTGGCGCCAACAGCGGATTTACCGATGAAGACTATACAAGCGTAGGCGCAAAGATGCTTCCCACCATCGAAGACGTCTATGCTACCGCCGACATGATTGTCAAAGTCAAAGAGCCCATCGCTCCCGAATACAAGCTCATTCGCCGCGGACAAGTGGTATTCACCTATTTCCACTTTGCCGCTGACCGCGCCCTGACCGAAGCCATGATAGCCAGTGGAGGTATCTGCATCGCCTACGAAACAGTAGAATTGCCCGACCATTCATTACCGCTGCTTGTCCCCATGAGCGAAGTAGCTGGCCGCATGTCTGTACAGGAAGGTGCACGCTTCCTCGAAAAGCCCCAGGGAGGTAAAGGCAAACTGCTGGGAGGAGTACCAGGCGTACGCCCTGCCCGCGTACTGATATTGGGTGGAGGTATCGTAGGATGCAACGCCGCACAGATGGCAGCCGGCATGGGTGCTGAAGTGATGATCACGGACATCAACCTGGCCCGCCTGCGCTATTTGAGTGAAGTGCTGCCCAAGAATGTGAAGACTCTCTACTCCTCGGCCCACAACATTCGCATGGAATTACCCACCATTGATCTGGTTATCGGCTCCGTGCTCATCCCAGGCGACAAGACGCCTCACCTCATTACACGCGACATGCTTTCACTAATGAAGCCTGGTACTGTACTTGTCGATGTAGCCATCGACCAGGGCGGCTGCTTTGAAACATCGCACCCCACCACGCACAGCGATCCGACGTATATTGTAGACGGAATCGTACATTATGCCGTAGCCAACATCCCCGGCGCCGTACCTTTCACTTCAACCATGGCTCTGACCAATGCTACTCTGCCCTACACCATAGCCCTGGCCGACAAGGGTTGGCAACGCGCCTGCAAAGATAATCCAGCCCTCGCACTAGGTGTCAATGTTGCTGATGGAAAAGTTGTCTACAAAGCCGTAGCCGACGTCTTTGGACTACCCTACGAACAACTAGCACTATAAAGATAGAAATCTAAGAAACAAAGGCACGGATTTCACGGACGAAAGCGAAAGCCACAATCAGCTTGTCACTCGTATCCGTAAAATCCGTGCCTGCTTATTATTTCTATAGTCAATTCAATATTTCTGCATCTTCTGCACTGTCTTTCATCGTTTCCAGATCCTTAGGCAACGGACGACGACTGGAGAATTTAATCCAGTTCACCAATTCGGACAAAGCGTAAACTAGACACGTCACACCGATGATAATGAAAGCAGTAGAGCGAACGCCCGTAGGATTGAATAGCGTAACTACACCCGCAATCAGAATAAGCAACGGAACAACATAAAACCCACCGGGCACCTTCATCCAACTACGCGCCGCCATGAGCGACGCTATCTGCTGTACACCTCCCATCATCAGGATAAAGCCCAATACAAAGGTTAGCAAATCTGCAAAAAAATCGGGCATAATGACCAGCCACAAACCGAAAAGCAGACTGCCCACAGCCTCGATAGGGAAGCGAAGGCGGTTCTCAGGTTTCTGCACCAGATAGCCAATCAGACCAATGAGTGAAGGAACCAGAAAAACAACGCCAATAGTAATCACCAAATACTCACCGGCCTGTGCCGGAAACAGGACCAATAGCAGTCCGATAATCAAAGCGCAGATGATGCGCATCAATGAATAATTCATTCCTTTCATATCTTTATAAATATAGTATACAACATTCAGAACGAACGATTGGTTCGCCTACCGCAAATATACACCTTTTTCCAACAAGCCAAAAAGAAATTCCACTGAATTCCGACCTGCTTCATCCTACCATTTACTTTGAAAACATAAACAGGAACTTTAGCGCCGTAAAGTGCCACTTTAGCGAGCTAAACATGGACTTTACGATGCTAAAGTTGATAATTAGAAAAACACATTTCCAGTGCATGAAGATTTTACATTCGGACAAATTGCGTACTTTTGCACAAATAAATTTCAAACATCTGTTTCTAACCACCAACAATATCTACATGAAACTTCTCTGGATTGACCTCAACAGTTCTTATGCCCATTCTTCGCTGGCATTGCCCGCACTCCATGCACAAATGACGGATGAAAACGACATACAATGGGAAGTTGTGTCGGCTACCATTAACGAGAACATTGGAATGGTGGTAGAAGAAATCTGCCGGCATACACCCGACATTCTGGCAGGAACCGCCTGGCTATTCAATCACGAACAACTGATGCATATCGCAGCGCGTGTAAAAGCTTTATTGCCTAAATGCTGCATCGCATTGGGTGGTCCAGAGTTTCTAGGAGACAACGAACACTACCTGCGTTGCCATCCATTCGTCAGTTGCGTCTTTCGAGGAGAAGGTGAAGAGACAGTACCTCAATGGCTGGCTTGCTGGAACCGCCCTGAAGCGTGGAACAACATCGACGGCCTGTGCTATCTCGATACAGAAGGCCGATATCACGACCAAGGCATTGCCCGTGTACTCAACTTCGCTGAACTTGTACCGCCTGAAACGAGCCGATTCTTCAACTGGGACAAACCTTTCGTACAGCTAGAAACCACCCGTGGATGCTTCAATACTTGTGCTTTCTGTGTAAGCGGAGGCGAAAAGCCAGTACGTACCCTTAGCATCGATGCCATCCGCCAACGACTGGACATCATCCATCGGCACGGCATTCGCAATGTAAGGGTACTGGACCGTACGTTCAACTACAACAACCGACGGGCCCAAGAAATGCTCGAACTGTTCCGTGAATACCATCCACACATCCGCTTCCACCTGGAAATACACCCAGCCCTGCTCACCGAAGAGCTTCGTAAGGAATTGGCATGTCTCCCACAAGGATTGCTACACCTGGAAGCGGGCATCCAAAGCCTGCATGAAGAAGTGCTGGAAACAAGTATGCGAAAAGGGAAATTGGCCGATGCACTGGACGGCCTGAAATATCTCTGTTCCCTCTCCAACATGGAAACACATGCCGACCTGATTGCCGGACTTCCCCTCTACCATCTGGAACAAATCTTCGAAGATATTCGTACGCTGGCCGACTATAAGGCTGGCGAAATCCAACTGGAGTCACTCAAACTCTTACCAGGTACCTACATGCGCCAGCATGCGGCCGAACTAGGCATCTGTTACTCTACCTATCCACCCTATGAAGTGCTTCGGACAAACGAAATCACAACAGCCGAACTACAAACTGCTCGCCGACTGTCTCGTCTGCTCGATGCCTTCTACAACACACCGGCCTGGCAAGAAGTGACCCGCCGACTGATATTGGACAAGGCGGAATTCTTACACCATTTTCTGAAATACCTGACCGAGGCCAACCTGATAGACCAACCGATGAGTCTGGAAAAGCGAGGACTGGTACTATACGAATACGTCAAGCGCTTTGTACCCGAATATACTACCGCTGTAAGTATCGCCTGGATAGAAGCAGGCATGTCGTTGAAGAAGCTACCGGCCGAAAAGGTACGCACCAAACGTCAAATACCTCCTGCAACGTGGCAAATCATACAAGGTACCTACCACGAAAAGCTCCGTCTGTGCTTCCTCCCGACAGCAGAAGACGAAGGACACGGCTATTGGTTTGGATTTGAGTCGGAAATTCAGAAAGCAGCTCCCGTGTTCAAGGCACGTACCTGAGGAGCATGGACAGCTTCCAGTTCCAATAGAAAATGCTTGGCTTCGAGCCCTCCAGCATAACCTGTAAGCCGGCCATTCCTGCCGATTACCCGATGACATGGAATGAAGATAGAAAGAGCGTTCTGCCCGTTGGCAGCCGCAACGGCTCGTACGGCACGAGGCATCGCCAACCGTTCTGCTTGAACGGTATAGGTACAGATTCCACCATATGGAATATCCAAAAGCTCCCGCCACACAGATAATTGGAACTCTGTACCTACGGGTAACAATGGCAGATCGAACACCTGCCGCCTTCCAGCGAAATATTCATCGAGCTGACGGACAGCCATAGTGAGAGTATCGTCCGACCCTAACCGATATTCTGCCTGAAGCAAACGGGCTACACGGTCTTCCACTTTTATCCTACAACGACTCTCCGTCCAATTGCACAAACAGAGTTTACCTCCCATGGTCCCTAAAAGCAAAACGCCACACGGAGACTCATATTCCTGAACAGTTATCCAATTTTTCATCGCTGACTGGGAAAAAGTTTTTTTCTGACTGGGGAAAAATAAAAAAGGATGCATCGTCTTTTGACACATCCTTTTTTTCTGAGCCTCTTGTCGGATTCGAACCAACGACCCCGAGATTACAAATCACGTGCTCTGGCCAACTGAGCTAAAGAGGCGGGTGGGTAAGCTTACTATATCGCGCCGCTACAACCAACTACCTTTGCTGCGGTCAAGCCCTGGAGGATTCGAAGGGAGCTGGCCGTATAGGACTTACCCGTTTTTGCGGTTGCAAAGGTAGGCATTTATTTTGATTCTGCAATACTTTTCCTTATTTTTTTTGAATGAACGTTCAAATTTTACAGAAAGACAAAGGGTTACATACAAATATTATTTATACCTTTGCGCATAATTTCTAAAAGACCAAGATGACAGAAAACAAAAGCAGCATGCAACAATATGCAATGATTTTCGGCACCTATATGGGCCTGTTTTGGATACTGAAGTTTATACTCGTACCGTTGGGACTGACGTCCCCCTTCCTCCTCCTGCTTTTCATCTGCCTGACTATCTGCGTTCCCTTTATGGGATATTACTATACCAAGCTGTACCGTAACCGAGTTTGCGACGGAAGTATCACCTTCTTCCATGCTTGGCTGTTCAACGTATTCATGTACGTATGTGCTTCCCTGCTCACTTCGGCAGCCCATTACGTTTACTTCGCATTCATCGACCAGGGCTATATCCTCAACACCTGCCGCGAAATGCTTGCCACGTTGAACCGTGAAGAGCTGCCCGGCATGGAAGAATATCTACGGCAGATGAAAGAAAACCTGGACATGGTGAGTTCATTAACCCCGACAGACATCGTACTGAAGATGCTAGGTAGCAACATCTACTATTGCACTCTACTAAGCATCCCGACAGCTCTGGTTGCTATGCGACGCAAGAAAGAAACACCTTATAATCCCCAATAATCGAACTAATCGGATACATTAATTATGGATATATCAGTAGTCATCCCCTTATACAACGAAGAAGAATCGTTGCCCGAGCTCTACCAATGGATCGTTCGGGTGATGGACGCCAATCATTTTTCCTATGAAGTCATCTTCGTCAACGACGGCAGTACAGACCGCTCATGGCAGGTTATCGAAGATTTGAAGAAACAAAATCCTGACCACGTACACGGCATTAAGTTCCGTCGTAACTACGGGAAGTCACCCGCTCTGTTCTGTGGTTTTCAAAAAGCCGAAGGCGATGTGGTCATCACCATGGATGCAGATCTGCAGGACAGCCCCGACGAAATACCCGAACTGTATCGCATGATTACGGCCGAAGGTTACGACCTTGTGTCTGGTTGGAAAAAGAAACGCTACGATCCTCTGTCGAAAACGATTCCCACAAAGCTCTTCAACGCTACCGCACGCAAGGTATCGGGCATCAAGAATCTGCACGACTTCAATTGCGGCCTGAAGGCCTACCGCCGCGACGTGGTGAAGAATATCGAAGTTTATGGTGAAATGCACCGCTATATTCCCTACCTGGCCAAGAATGCAGGCTTCAAGAAAATCGGCGAAAAGGTAGTCCACCATCAGGCACGCAAGTTCGGCAAGACCAAGTTTGGTGGTCTGAACCGTTTCTTCAACGGCTATCTGGACCTGATTTCTCTATGGTTTCTCTCGACCTTCGGCATCAAGCCCATGCACTTCTTCGGCTTCCTGGGATCGCTGATGTTCATCTTCGGCTTCATTGCCGTCATCATCGTGGGCATCAGCAAGCTCTACTACATGCACAACGGCATGCCCTACCGGCTGGTAACCGACTCGCCCTACTTCTACCTGTCGCTTACGGCCATGATTATCGGCACGCAACTCTTTGTAGCAGGCTTCTTGGGCGAACTCATCTCGCGCAACGCCCCTGAACGAAACAAGTATCACATAGAGAAAACCATCTGACCCTATTATGAGAAAACTATTCTATTTCTTTCTGGCAGGCGTTGTGGCTTATGCCCTGACCAGCCTGCTTTTTAGTTGTTCGGAAGAAGCTGACTGCTCCATGACCGACAACCGTGGTATGATCGTATGCAACGTCAGCCAGATAAATCCAGAAAATAACACGGCCATGAAGGATACGCTTGACTCGCTGACCGTCACGGCCGCAGGTACCGACTCTATCGTAGCCAACCGCCTGGCACAAGTTACGGTCTTTTCCCTTCCCTTGAGATATGCCGTAGACTCCACCGAACTCGTCTTCCACTATGTCAAGAAGGTGACCGATACCGTCGTTATCCGCCACACGAACAAACCTTATTTCATATCGATGGATTGCGGATACCAGATGCAACAAAGCATCACAAGCATCCGTTACACGCGTCACAACATCGACTCTATCTATATCGCAAACCCTGAAGCCAATATCAATGGAACAAAGAACCTTGAGATATTCTATTAGTCTGATAGTCTGCCTCTGCGTCGCCTTGACCCTGAATGCCCAAGTGAGCAGTACCAGCGGCACCGACAAACGACCTGTGGCCCACAAGCAGGAGAAGAAGAAAGACAAGGACGTCCCTGTCTATCCACTCTTCAACGGCGTGGACCTGAGTGTAGACCTCTGGGGGCCAGGAAGCTACTTATTGGGAAGCGACAACCTGAGCATGGAAGTGGCCGCCGACGTCAACCTGAAGAACCGCTTCTTCCCCACCCTCGAAGTGGGCTATGGAAAGTCCGACACCTGGAGCGAGGATGGTATCCACTACAAGACTGGCGCTCCTTACTTGCGCGTCGGAATGGACTACAACACCTTCTATAAAAAGAAATTCCAGCACAAGCTACTTGTAGGTCTGCGCTACGCCGTGAGTAGCTTTTCGTACGACGTGCAGAGCCTTTCTGTAGACGATCCCATCTATGGTGGAGGATTGGGCAACCCCAACATCACCGACGGCATCTGGGGCGGTAACCTGCCTCCCTTCGACCATACCGGCATGAAGGGTACCATGCATTGGATTGAAGTATGCGCCGGCATTCGAGCTCATGTTTGGAAAGGTCTGTACATGGGCTGGGCTCTGCGCTACAAGTTCCGCCTCTCAGCCACGACAGGCGAATATGGCGATCCTTCGTATGTACCCGGTTATGGAACCTACGGATCGAATACGCTGAGCGTATCCTATACGATCACGTACAAACTACCTTTATAACGAAAAACGTAAATTATGACTACGATTGAAATCTGGCTTCTGGCCGTCGGCCTGGCAATGGATTGTTTTGCCATCTCCATCGCAAGCGGCATCCTGCTGAAGCGTACCCTTTGGCGTCCGATGCTGATAATGGCCTTCTTCTTCGGCCTTTTTCAGGCATTGATGCCCCTCATCGGATGGGCCTGCGCTAGCACATTCAGCCACCTCATCGAAGACGTAGACCACTGGATTGCCTTTGCCATCCTCGCCTTTCTGGGGGGACGCATGGTGCGCGAATCGTTCAAGGAAGAAGATTGCCGACAAGACTTCGACCCTACCCGCCTGAAGGTGGTGCTTATGCTGGCCGTGGCCACAAGCATCGACGCGCTGGCCGTAGGCGTATCGTTCGCCTTCCTGGGCATGAAGAACGTAACGACCATCCTGTCGCCTGTGGGCATTATCGGTTTCGTTTCGTTCGCCCTGTCTTTGATAGGGCTCACGTTCGGCATCCGCTTCGGATGTGGTTTTGCCCGACGCCTGAAGGCCGAGCGCTGGGGAGGCGTCATTCTCATCCTTATCGGCCTGAAGATACTCATCGAACATTTGATACAACATTATGGATAAGAAAACAAGAAGAAACTTCCTCTGGGTGGCCCTGCTCGTGCTGGGTACCATCTGGATACTGGCGCGCCACAACCAGCCCGTGCCCTACCAGAAAGACAACGGCCTGATATTCGGCACCATCTACAACATCACCTACCAGCATACCTCCAACCTGAAGGCCGACATCGAAGCCGAACTCCACCGCTTCGATGGTTCCCTATCGCCCTTCAACGACACGGCCGTCATTACCCGCATCAACCGCGGCGAGGATATCGCAGGTGACACCCTGTTCTGCAACGTCTTCCGCCGAAGCATGGAGATTTCGCACGAGACGGAAGGTGCATTCGACATCACCGTCGCTCCCCTGGCCAATGCTTGGGGTTTCGGCTTCAAGAAGGGCGAATTCCCTGACTCGGCTACGGTAGACAGCCTGCGACAATTGGTGGGTTACGAGAAGGTGGAGCTCACGGCCGACGGACACGTACGTCGTCAGGACAACCGAATGCAACTCTCGTGTAGCGCCGTAGCCAAAGGATATGCCGTAGATGTCATCGCCCAGCTGCTCCGACGGAAGGGCGTGAAGAACTTCATGGTGGACATTGGCGGCGAAGTGGTGGTGAGCGGACAAAACCCGCAGGGCAGCCTGTGGCGCATAGGCATCAACAAGCCTGTAGACGACTCGCTCTCACTGAACCAAGAACTCCAGACGGTACTGACGCTGACCGACGTGGGCATCGCCACCTCGGGCAACTACCGCAACTATTATTATCACGAAGGCAAGAAATATGCCCACACCATCAATCCGCACACAGGCTACCCCGCCCTGCACAATCTGCTTTCGGCCACGGTCATCGCCCGCGATTGTATGAGCGCCGATGCTTATGCCACGGCCTTCATGGTGATGGGCTTGGAGCGGGCCAAAGCCTTCGTCGAGGCGCGTCCCGATCTGGATGCCTACTTCATCTATGCCGACTCTACAGGAAGCTACCAGACGTACATGACGGAGGGAATGAAACGCTACGTAGCAGAGGAATAGACATTACACTTATTTTTGCATAAAAAGAAAGCGATGCTTTTTGCTCGACAAAACTATGACTTGCCGAACAGAAAGCATCGCTTTCTTGTAGACACGGAATTGAAATGATCTATCCTTCGATTATTTCGACGGCTCGTAAGTGTAGGTCTTGATAATCGTTCCTTCCGAAGAAGGTGAAGAAGAGGACGTCTTGCGTATATCCATGGTACCCTCTATCTGTGAATACTTGCTTTGGTGGCTTTGGAAGACCTTGTCGCAAGCAGCAATAACTTCCTCGTCCTTGTCCGACATGCAATAGTCACCACCCATAGCCTGCTTAAGTGCCTTGTCATAGTCATCAATCACCGCCATAAGGATCTCTAAACCAGTATCACCCATGATGCCGATAGTAGGCTCGGAAGTGTATACAATGATTTGTATTCCCTCACTCTCTTCTTCCGAACAGGCAGTCAGACCAATAGCCATTACGGCCACACACATCAGAGCAGCCAAACTTTTCCAAATGTTTCTTGTCTTCATATTTCTCATTAATTTATCAGGGTTAGTTAATGGGGGCGCAAAGATAGTAAAAAAATACGTTCAATAGCAAATGAAAACAAAAAATCAATTTGATGGTGCAAAGTCATATAACATGGCGTCACTTATAGAACACGAAGTACACCGCCAGCACCAGGCAGACAAAGGCGGCAAAGTGGTTCCAGTGCAATGCCTCGCCCTTGAAGAAGACGGTGGTGAAGAGGGTGAAAATCATCAGCGTGATGACCTCCTGAATAACCTTGAGCTGCATCAGCGAGAAGGGACCGCCGTTTTCAACGAAGCCGATGCGGTTGGCGGGCACCTGAAAGGAATACTCGGCCAGGGCAATGGCCCACGAAAAAAGGATGACGGCGTAAAGCGGCCAGTTGGAAATGACCTTCATCTCCTGCAACTTCAGGTGGCCGTACCAGGCGAACGTCATGAAGATGTTCGACACGATGAGCAGGAGGATGGTGTAGAATGCTTTCATATCTATCAATATTAATTGTTACTATCAAATCTTGGGCGGGAGAAGCTCCTCCTGCACGTTCGTCATGCTGGCCCAAAGGCTATAGCGCGCCTCAGGGTTCATTTCCTCCAAACGGTGGAGGACGTCGCGCATATCCGAACGGTGAGAATCGTGCTCGTAAGGGCAGTTCTTCACCTGCTTGCGGTAGGCGTGGGTAGCGGCCAGTGCCTCGAGGTCAGCCTCGTGCACCAGGCAGAGGGGACGGATGATGGTCATGTCGAACTTCTTCATCACCAGCCGCGGCGGCATGGTGGAGAAGGCGCCCTGGAAGGTCTGGTTCATGAGGAGCGTCACGAGGATGTCGTCCATATGGTGCCCCAAGGCAATCTTGTTACAACCCAGTTCGTGGGCGGCGGTAAAGAGCTCCTTGCGACGGTTCCACGAGCAGAGGAAGCAGGGCGACTTGCGCGTGTCGGTCGAAGCGTCGAACTCCGCCTCGCGCAGGACGAAGGGCACTCCCCGCTCCTCGCAGAAGGAGCGCAGGTAATCGGCATCGATACTATAAGGAATATTACGCATGGCCACGTGGACGGCGGTCAGCGTGAAGCGCGGACGGTAGATGCGCGCACGACGAGCCAAAAGCTCCGTCAGGGCAAGCGAATCTTTACCGCCCGAAAGGCCTACGAGAAGGTGGTCGCCATCCTCAATGAGGCCATAGTCCACGATACCCTTCATCAGACGCCGCTCGATGCGAAGCATCAGTTGTTGTTCTTCCGTCCTTTTTGCCATAACCTTCGATTTGCGGGCGCAAAAGTAGTGCAAAAGAATGAATTGAGGAAGAAAAGGAGACGCGAAGGGACATTATTTGGGATAAATTCGTATCTTTGGACGCAAATGACCTATGACTTCCACATATGAAAAAGATATTCAAGAATTCGATATGCCTGTTCGGCCTGGCACTGATGCTGGGCGGCGCAGGCGCCTCGGCGCAAAGCCTGAACGAAGCCAAAGCCTGGTATGAGGCTGGGCAATATGCCGAGGCCAAACCCGTGATGGAACGCTACTACAAATCGCAACCCTCGAACGGCAACTATAGCCTCTGGTACGGCGTATGCTGCCTGGAGACGGGCGATCCTGAATCGGCCGTGAAACCTTTGGAAACAGCCGTCCGCCGCCGTGTGGCCAGCGGCCAGTATCACCTGGCACGCGCTTACGACCGCACCTACCGATACGACAAGGCCGAAGAGGTGTGCACCGACTACCTGGACGAGT